>ERZ1673698.2059-NODE-2059-length-15311-cov-16.215391_pt1 | contig 15311 bp, 8 predicted proteins | sample MGYA00580228_ERZ1673698 | MGnify/ENA primary metagenome ERZ1673698 (study PRJEB41218, sample SAMN15661768) | gut metagenome | host: Homo sapiens | place: Canada: London | collected 2015-08-20/2019-03-30 | study: EMG produced TPA metagenomics assembly of... | reverse complement strand
TTTGTCATTTTTTCCTCCTTGGTTTTTCTTCTTTCGTGTTTTCTTTTATTATACTCCTTTTCTTTTCCCTTGTCTACTTTTTTTAGTATAACACCATATCCGGAATACATGGCGTATCAAGGACAGTATCCGGTAATCAGCATTTCGCTGAAAAGCATGAAACAGGCCAGCTACACAGATGCTTTTTATATGTATAAAAACTTGATTGCAAAGGAATATGAGAAGCATAAAATCATTTTAGAATCCAATAAGATTTTGCAGTCGGAAAAAGAAATATTCCGAAACATTATGGAGCAAAAAGCAGATCAAAATGTTTACTTGAATTCTATCCGAACCTTATCCGACGTTCTGGCAAAATACTATGAAAAAAACGTCATCATTCTCATTGACGAGTATGATGTACCATTAGAAAACGCCTATCACGAGGGCTTCTACGATGACATGACAAACCTGATTCGCAGTTGCTTTGAGTCTGCCCTGAAAACCAACCCCTCGTTGGAATTTGCGGTTCTGACAGGCTGTCTGCGGGTATCCAGAGAGAGCATTTTCACAGGCTTGAACAACCTGAAAACTTACTCCATCACGAAGAACAAGTTCTCCCAGTATTTCGGATTTACCCAGGAGGAAATGAAAGAGATTTTGCAAACCTTCTCCCTGGAACAGTATGCCGGAACAATCGCAAAATGGTATGACGGCTATCGGTTTGGGCTGACGGAGATCTATAACCCGTGGAGTGTTCTCAACTGCATTGACTCCTACCTACAAAACGACATGGTTGCCTGTGAGCCTTATTGGTCGAACACCAGTTCCAATCGGATTGTCAAGCGTCTGATCGAGGAATCCAACGAGCGTACCAAATCCATGGTGGAGGAACTCATCAACGGCACACCAATTCAAACGCAAATTTTTGAGGACGTGACTTACGGTACAATTGATGTCAACCAGGACTACATCTGGAGTTTTCTGCTGTTTACCGGCTATCTGAAAATCATCTCCTGTGAAACGATTGGCGACGAAACCTATTATGACATGGTGATTCCCAATGTGGAGATCAAGAGCATTTACAAGAACACCATTCGTTCGTGGTTTATCGACCATATCAATCGTGACAGCCGAACAGACATTCTGGAATCTGTGATCCACGCAGATGCGGAAAAACTGGAAGACCTGCTCTGCACCTGGCTGACCAACACCATCAGCTGTTTTGACGAACAGGAAAACTATTATCACGGTTTCGTGACAGGACTTGTTTCCGGATTTAACGGCTATATGGTGGTTTCTAACCGAGAGTCCGGCAACGGACGGTTTGATCTGGTGGTAAAGCAGCGTTCCAGATGGCATCACGCCGCAATTCTGGAATTTAAGGTTGTGGAAAAGTACAACCAGATGACAAAAGCCTGTGAAGATGCCCTCAAACAAATCGAAGAAAAAGACTATGAAGCAAGCCTGCGGGACGAACAGTATGAAAACATCGCAAAGCTTGGAATTTGTTTCTGCCAGAAACGGTGCAGGGTGAAATCCGGCGGTGTGGATCACTTTGAATATTAAATAATGGAAAGTATATCACTTTTCACACTTCAAGAAGATAATAACGAAATCAGCCTGAGATTCCATCATAGAACCTCAGGCTGGTTTTCGTTTGTATAGAGAAAAGTGATACGCTTTGCCGCAAGCCCTCCCAACGTACAGGTTTATGAAAAAAGCGGCAGCTTATCAAAAAGCCCCCGCTTTTCAAAGAAACAAAACCTAAAAACCATTGGAACAGCATGAATTTTCAGAAGCTTCTTTTCATCTGCGGCTTGGAACAGAGCCGCAGAGATCTATTGCAAATGATTCTTCCCATTGGGGAGAAAATCATTTTTTACTTTGAAAAATCCCACGAAGATAGTTATAAAAATGCGGCTGAACGCTAGATGAATTATGTCCTCCATCAGAAACAGAATGCCAGAGATGTTCAATTCCATTTGCAGACAAGGTATTGTGATAAACAGAAGGCTGTGAGCCAACTGTACCATCTTTCCCGCCGCCGGTAATCATGATCAGATTCGGCATCTGGTATGCCGGTTTCAGCTGATTTTCCTGCAGCTGACCGGGGTGCATACTCAAATTTGTTCCAGGTGTCAGTCCTGGTGCAGGACAGGCGGCACCCACATAGCCAAACAAATCTGAACGGGTCAAGCCGATGAACAGCGATTCTCTCGCACCCATGGAAAACCCTGTAATTGCAGTGTTCTCCCGTCCGGTTTTCACAGAGAAATTCTTTTCGATATACGGCATCAGATCGTTTGTCAGATCATTGATAAAGTTGTCATAATTTAGCGAATTCTCCAGATTTAACCCATCGCATGCCTCTTTGGTTTTGCTGGTGTAGATATATGGAAAAACAACGATCATCTTTTCCGCTTCGCCATTTGCATTCAAATTGCCCAGCATGGTACGAGCACTGCTCATGGCTGCCAAAGAATCCTCTGTTTCCCAATAACCATGCAGTGCATAGAGTACTGGATAGGTTTCGTTTTCATTGTAGCCGGCCGGCAAAAGCACATTCACGTTGACATTTCGTTCCCGTGTTGTGGAATAGTACTGATATTTTTTCAGAGTACCGTAAGAAACGCCAGCTTTTTCTTCCGTAATTCCTGCCGGGGCGTATTCTGTCATCATATTTTTTACCTGTTCCATATATGCAGTTGGATTCGTTTCATCAGAACCCGCACTGCTTTTTGAGAATGCCGTGATTTTTCCCAGCAGATAATCCTGAATCAGCTGGAGATCTGTACCGTTTACGCTGCCGCTCTGGTCTACGTCTGCTGCCAGACTTGCTGCATTGCCGGAGAATGCACCGGAAACGCCCTGCCGTGCCAGTGCCAGATCCATGCCGTTAATGACACCGTCTGCATTGACATCGCCCAGATGAAACGGCTTGGATTCCCCTGCACCGATGATGGACGTTCCGCCCACAGCACCGATTGCCTCGTCCAGATAGAAATTGTTGGTGCTCTCTGCGGTTTCTATATACAGTACCATATTCGTGGCATCTTCTGGAATCCGATAATTCTTGTTGGCAAGCTGCATCCACTCGCCCTTAATGGCAGTTCCCTCTGCTATGGTAGCATACTGTGCTTCGCCGTCGGCATCGGCATACGCCAGCTTCAGGAAAAACTGGTCGGTTGCATCGCCGTCAAAGTATTCCACATTGACGCTAAAGCTGTATTCTTTTCCCGGCACAAACGCCTTGGGATTCAGTGTTCTTCCGGCACCATTCCACGCAGCCGTCCGGTTCTGCACCAACAATGCTTCACTGCCCACATAGGCGGTTCTGCCGCTGGTGAGAACATTGGCAGCACCTCTGCCTTCCCAGCTGTCTGTATCGCCTTCAAATGTGCTGTGGAAATACCAGCCGTATTCGTTGGGTTCAATGGGTTTATCATTGCCGCCGGGATTGCTGCCGTCACCCCACTCCGACTGGGGGATCATAGAGGTCAGTGTCGTATATGCCAGCTTCGGCTGATGATTGGTATCATACAGCAGCGGGGTGTTCTCCGTTTTGATCCATGTGTTGGCATCGTTCGGTCCCCAGATACACACGGCGGTCACTCTGCCGTCTGAGCTGGGATTCTTGTTCCAGTCCATAGCAGCCTGAAAGATCGCCTTGTACTTATCCGCCTGCTGCTGGAGGGTATACTTGCCGTTTTCCATGGTGATGTCCAATTCTGTGATCTGCACATCACAGCCAATGGACAGAAACTTTTTCATTGCCGTGGTGTATGCCGACACACCGGAAAAGCCGTCATAATTGGCGTTGATGTGGGACTGCATACCAATGCCGTCCAGCAGGCCTTTTTCATAGAGGGACTTGCACATACTATAAATAGCGTCCCGCTTGTGATCCCAATATTCGTTGTAATCATTGTAGTAGAGGGCACAGCTTTCCGGTGCATATTTCCGTGCATAGGTAAAGGCTTTTTCCACAAAGGCATTACTGCCGTAGATCTGTACCCATGGTGATTGTCCGCTGATGTTCTCGCCCGGTTCTCTGGTGCCGCCGTTGTTGGCAGTACGGTTACTGTCGTCGCTGATGCACTCATTCGCCACGTCGTAGGCATAGAGGTTCAGATCCGGATACTGGGTCTTGATGGCGTTGAACATATTTTTGATGTAGCTTTCCATACGCTGATCCATGACCGCCGAGGAAACCCAGTTTCCGCTGGCATTGAAGTTTTCCTTGAAAAACCACAGCGGTGTCTGACTATGCCAAACCAGTGTGTGTCCACGCATGGCAATGTTATTGTTGACGCAGAAGTCCATGATGCTGGCAGCATTGTTCAGAGAAACGCCAATATTCGTTCCGCTGCACTGAGACTGCACCAGCGTTGCATCTGGCTTCATTTCGTTCTCGCACTCGATGCTGTTATAATCCTTCAGCACACTGGCAGTAATGGTGGAGTTCTTCACAGTACTGCCGTTGAGAATATTGCCCACCCGAAAATAATCGGCGAACTCGTCTTTCAGTCCCTTTTCCGCAGCCGCCGCAGAAACCTCACTGCTGTCCGACTTTCCTGTTACGGTGACATCATCAAACACAAAATCGTTAGTGCTGTCTGTGGTAATGGTCAGCCGGAATTCGCCGCTGTTTTCCGGTGCACGATAAGAAGCGGAAAGCTTCGTCCATTTGCCGGCTCTGGTCTGTTTTGCCGTCAGTTCGGTTTCTGATTCCTGTGCCGTGTCCAGATCTGCACAGGAAAGGGACAGGTGAAAACGCTCATCGGTTTCACTGTACACCCACACGCTGTATGTGTAGGCTTCTCCGCCGGAAAGATAGAAGCCCTTTTCCGCACTGGCACCGTCAGATGTGCTGGTTCTTCCGGTAACAGACATACCACGGGACGTGTTGCGACCGATGCCGTCTTCTGCTGTCAAAGCTACAGCATCAGCGTTGCCGTACCAGCCGCCGTAGTTGACTTCAAAGTCGTTGCTGACCAGCTCTGCCGCAGAAACTGTTCCTGAAATCGCCGGGAAACAGGAAAGTGCACCGACACTACACAGCATCGCAGTCAGTCCAGCCAGCCATTTTTGCTTGTTCATACAAAAACATCCTCCTTCTGTTGCTGTAAGTTTCGTTTCAAACTACACTTATTGTAACAGAAGGAGGTTTTCTTGTATTGCAGGATTGTCATGTGATTTGTATATCTGTCAAGCCAATTTTATCCCTGCGATTTCCGGAATTCTGTGGGTGTCATGCCATAGATTTCTTTGAAAACTCGGGTAAAATGGCTCTGGGACGAAAATCCCAGCAAGCTGCTGATCTGGGAGAGATTCTGCTCTGTTTCCAGCAAAAGCGTTTCCGCCTCCTGCATTTTTTGCTGCTGGATAAACTCAGACAGATTCCTGCCGGTTTGCTTTTTGAATTCCGTAGTCAGTCCGCCACGGCTTTTGCCGCAGTATGCCGCAATGTCTGCGGTGCGAATGGGTTCTGCCATATGGCTGCGGATATACTGTAGCACATTTCGCACCAGTCGGGATTGGCTGCCGCCGCATTGTTTCAGCTTTCGCACCTGATCGGCATAGTCCAGAATCATGTGATACTGTAAGTTTTTGATGCGTTCCATGTCCGGCAGGGATTCACATTTTGAAATATAGCGTTCTTCCGTTTCCAGAACCTCTTCGGCAGGCAAACCGGCTTGGATTGCCGCACGGGAAACAATGGTTTCCAGACGAATGAAGAAGTTCTTGTGATGCCGCAGCAGATGCGGTGCAAGCTGTCCGGAACGAACTGCCGGAATTTTTGTTGCACCGTCGATCAAACCGTCTACATCACCCTGCTGCACTTTCCGAATGATGTCCTGCTCAATCGACATGGAACGCATATGTCCTTCCGGATTCCTGTTTTCAGGACTGGACAGGATCTCACTTTCTTTCATTTCTGCTGTAATGGTTTTCTGTTCCCTTTGCCAAATCCGCAGATCAGAAATGTCGTACATGGTTCGATTGACTGTGAAATTATATAAGATCATTGCCTGCAAAAGGGTATCCGGGTGCATTCCCGAAAGTGTTTTCATTTCAGCTGTAAATGCTGGAATCTGTTCCGGCTGTAAATGCAGCGAGCAGCCCAGCTTTTTCAATTCGTGTTCCGAAATCGCCAGTTCGCTGACTGGTCCTGCAATAAAGCAGTACGACTGATGCCGGACATAGCCATAGTAAAACATATCGTGATAGGAAAAATAGCCCAATTGTGCGGTTTCCTGCAAAAGTGCAGTGATGCAGAGCGTCACAGGGTCTGCTGCCAGCTGCACCGGAGAATAGGCGTAGATTTCCTCCTGCTGCCGGTAAAGGCGTACCGGCAGTCCAAACATATTGGAAAACTGCCGGCTGAAATAGCAGAGCTGCGGTTCAGTCAGGATTTGCTGTACAAAAGATTGTTCGGACATGACAGAGTTTTCACTCCTCTCTTCATCAAATTCTCACAGTCAAATTTTCAGTCAATACGATTATAATGAATAACAATATTATACTGCATTTTATGAAGTATGTCAATATACTGAAAATTTACCACAAAAGAAAAACCCGAGGTTCTGCATGAGAATCTCAGGTTTTTTTATAGGAAATCAGATGAAACAAAATGTCATAAGTTAAAGCAACGACGCACAAAACACATCTGCAAGCTGTGTCGTTAGATATTGCCGGAAGATGTCACTGTATGCCGGAGCAGACAAAGGTCGAAACCATTCAGCACACCGTCTGCATACAGATCCCCTGCCCGCCAGTCGGCAAGCTTTGTTTCCGGAATTCCAAGCAGCCACTTTTGCAGCAGCACAACATCTGCCAGATTTCCCTTGCCGTCCGCATTGACATCACCGGAATTTACAGGCAGTTCTTCTGTTGTCGCAGTAGTTGTAGTTGTGGATGCAGCAGTTGTTGTCGTAGTTGTCACCACCGTTGTTGTTGTTACCACAGGCGGTCCGTCTATCACAGTTCCTTTCACAGCACCGATTGCCTCATCAATATAGAAATTATCCGTATCATCTTCAGTTTCTACGTAGATCTTGAAATCCTTTCCGCCCTCCGGCAGTTTGAAACTAGGATTTGCAAGCTGCACATAGTTTCCCTTTGCTGCGGAAACAGATGCAATTCTGGCATACTTTGTTTCTCCGGCAGCATCTGTGTACTGTAGAGAAAGTACCGCATTTTTGGAACTTTCTCCGTCCATGTAATTCAGGCATACACTGAAACTGTATTCTTTTCCAGCCAGAAACGCTTTTGTCGGCAACGTTTTTTCCGCTCCGTTCCACGCACTGGCACGATTCTGTACCAAGAGTGCATTGGTTCCCAGATACGGCATTCTTCCGCTCAGTGCAACATCTGCTGAACCATGTCCCTGCCAGTCGCAGTTGTCCTCCTCAAAAGTATCGTGAAAATAATAGCCGTTTTCATCTGGCTCTGTCGGCTGATCTTCCAATGTCACAACAAACGTAGAAACACTTTCCGCAGGGAACTGTGCCCAGAAACTGCTGCTGTCATGCTCCAGATCTTCCGTTTTCGCCAGATTTTCAGAGGCGGAAGTACGATAACGGTCAACCTCTATAATTTGTGCATCTGCATCTACAGAAAACTCCTGCGAGTAGCTTTCCGTTCCCTCGTTAATGGCAACGATCGTCACTTGATTGTCATCGCCCTTATATGCTGACACATAGACATTGTCTGCCGGCTGTTCCGTGGCATCGATTCGCACATCGCCGGGGCGAACATATTTGGAATACTGTGCCATACAGTATCCACGCTTGCTGATTTTTCCGTCTTCCGTCATCAGTCCATAATTCCGGCGAATATACCACCATGTATAAGCACTCATATTGCCTACAACCATGGCGTTATGGATATTTTCCGAAACCTGCAGTGCCTCCGGATAGCGATTCGCCGAATCCTTGTCGCTGTTTGGAACATAGACTTCTGTCATCCAGATTTCTTTTCCGCTGTTTTCTAGTTCCGGAAAGTCCATCCACGAACGCTGCGTGCCGTAAAAGTGTGTACCGAATACATCGCAGTTTTCCATTGCCTTGCTGTTATTCAAGATCTTCCGGTAAAATTTCTTGCCGCCGTCCGGCACCCATGAGGCATTTTCCGGTGCATACTGAAAAGATTCCGGCGACATCAAGCGAGTGCTTGTGATCTGATCGCCATAGTTGGCAATGAAGTCGTTGTTTCATCAGTAGACCAATACGTCCATTCGGACGCATAATCCGGCTCATTCTGTACCGATACGGCATACAGATCAACGTCATTCGCCTTCATGTAAGTGCCAAAATCATTCAGATGCTTTGCATAGGCAGCATAATTGGATTTGGGCAGATGCAGTTTGCCGTTGCTTCCGCCGGATTCCGTTAGATTCGCCGGCGGTTCCCACGGAGATGCAAAAACAGTGACACCCATTTGCGTCGCAAACTGTGCTGTGGGGAGTGCTTTGTTCCACTGGCTGCTGTCCGGATTCACGAATACCCGAAGCACCGTCAGCCCCAACTCATTCTCTCCGTTGCCAAACGCCGTCTGCCGCTGTGCCTGCGTCAGGTCTCCTGCCCATTCCGGATGATTGATTCCGCCGAATCCACGAATTGTCTGGTATTCCGTATCTGTATCGATGACACAAACGTCAGCGGCAGAAACCGTTTTCGGCGGAAAAATAGACGCTGTCGTTACAGACAGTATCGCTGCCGTAAAACCAGCTGCGGCTTTTCTCCAATTCATATCCATTCCCTCCTGTGAAAAGCACCCGTTTCACTTGTTGTGTTTATTATAACAGCTTCATATTGCATTGTATATCATTTTTGTCATGTACTTTTGTATCGTTGTCATGTTTTCATTGATTCTGCTGGTGGAAAGGTCATCAAATATGATGTAATTTTAGATGGTTGCTTTTTTCTCCAAGAAGGAGTAAAACACATCACTTTCCCCACTATCAACAGGTACATATAAGGCAACCAGCCTGAGATTCCAATCATAGAACCTCAGGCTGGTTTCGTTTATGATGCAGTGAGAAAAGTGATACGCTTTGCTGTATCTTCCCTTAAAAATCACATAGCACAATCGTTGATCTTTTGATTCTACAAACTGGAAGTTATTGATTTATACATTCGATGATTGGCTCAATGCATTTTTTATCTGTCCAGTCGCATTTATGATCCCCAGCTGCCATCAGTGCTTTTTCCCATATTTCGTAATCAGCTGGATTTTTCTTTGCAACCGACCTTCTAAGTAAATTGCATAATGTTCTATCCTTAAAAGACATTGCGTCCATATCCCACGCACCACGGCAATAAAAGAGAGAAATATCAGCCAAGTTATCCTTCAAATTATGCTCCTTGATTTGCTGAAACGCATTTTCTTCATACGGAGATGCTCCACAGCAAAACACGATGATCTTCTTGCCCGTTAATTTACTTATATTCTTTTTTAGAAACGATAATCCGGCGATACCGGAAGCATATAATCCTCCACCTAAAATAATAGTGTCATATGTAACAATTTCGTTGATATCAGCTTTTCTTGTTTCTATACACTGAAACCCGGTCTCTTCTGAGAGCCAGTCAGCGTATCTTTTTGTAGCACCATATTTTGATTGATATAAAATGACTCCATTCATAAACACATCTCCACAAATTCCGATTTGTAGTCTAATTACTACATTCAATTTTCCTCCATTATACCACATTCCCAATCGAAAAGCAAGCCAATTTCAAAAGCAAGAACCAGCCCATAATCCCATAAAAAACAGGAGAGCCATAAGCCCTCTTGTTATTCCTTCTATAAAACCAAAAGTCCTGCTTACCACAGAATCTCCTGCCGCATCAGGCACAAATCCAACGCATCAATTCTGCCGTCAGCATAAAAATCCCCATTTTCCCACTGCTCTAATTTGGCATCCGGAACAGCTAAAAGCCATTTTTGCAATGCGATAACATCCGACAAATTCCATACGCCGTTGCCATTCACATCTCCTCGAACAGGTTCCGGATCCAGTGCAACCAGCGACAGATGCTCTACATTCACCGTTCCGCTGCCCTTGAATTCCAGAACAATGGCACAGTTGAAATCGGTCATGCCGGCAGTAAATTCCTTTTCAAAGGACTGCGTTGTTCCGTTTGCCGACGTCGAACCGTTCAGATATGATGTGTAGCTGTCATGATTGGCTTGAATGCGATAATTGATGCTTGCAGTTGACGGTGCGGTATAATCAAAGGAAAGCCGGTACGTTTGACCTTTTTGGAGCATGATTCCTGTGGAAAAAGCCTGTCCGCCCCACCATCCGGAGCTTGCCTCTGCGGTAAATCCGGGGCTATTGGTATCGATCGTGCCGCTGCCGCCCCAGAACATCAAGGCACTGGCAATTACGACATTTTTCACATCAATTTCCTGATCGCTCTCATCCAGATAAACGCCCTTTGTGAATGCGTCAGAATGATAGTAGTCGTTCAACCATGTGATTCGCTGATTCAGCCAGTTTGCAAGATACGCTGCGTGTTCGGAATGAGTTTTCAACGCTGCTGCTTCGTCTGTTTCGTTGTAGACTTTTCGTCCCAGTGTATTCCATTTCGTGAAATTCCGATTGTAAGAATCAGCGTTGGCACTCGCCTCTGTGCGTACAAAATCCGGAAGTGTTTCGATTTCAGCAAGCTTTTCGTCCCAGCGTGCCTGAAGCATTTCACGGAACCAGTCGCACCGGATCGCATAACACAGCCACGGATTGGAGTTGGCAGAACTGTCTGTCACGTCAAAAATGCCCAGTCCTTTGGCATCTGAAATTCCCTTAGCTTCTGTATTGTTTCCCAGTGCCAGATCGTAGTCCCACATGGGATGAAAAGTTAGTTTGCCGCCGGCATCCTTGGAAAAGTAATAGCTGTCCCAACCGGCATCTACATTTTTGCACAGCTCATTGGCGAGGTAATTGTCTACCAGAGAGGGAATGTCAATATACTTTTCTGTCTCGGACTGACTGCCGGATTTCAGGGCATGAAGTGCCTGCTCCGTGTAATTGGAAATATATGCGATCTGTTTGGCAGCGATCTCCGGATCTTCGGAAACATCACTTTTTACTTCATACCGGCAGCAGTCCACTGTGAATACATTTTCCTCTGCATAGCGGCTCATCTCTACCAGATAGCCGTCATCTTCGATCTTCGTGGTGTCTTCTGTAATGGCAATGCGGCTTTTGGCAACATTGACCGCCTCACAGAGCAGATATACACCCTGATAGCTGCCGTTGACATACACCTCTACCGAGCGGCTGTTGGGTGTATAAGGCATATTGTCCAGCATATCGCCCAGATGATAGGCAGTCATACTCCGCAAAAGAGAGGTGTCATAGTAATTGGCAACCAGATTCCACGACTTTGCAGAACCATCGCCCAGATGCAGCGGATTGGACTTTTTCGGAAACTTGAAACGATAGCTTTTCTTGTCCAGATTCAGTGTGCTGTTTCCACGGAGCCGAATGGAGATGTTGGCATCCTTGGTATCTATGGTTCCGTTCTCGTCCCAGATCGTGATTTTCGCATCGGTGTAGGATTCCTTGGTGTTGACGCTGTTGCCCAGTGTGTCAATGGAGATCACCGGCATGGTCAACTGCTGCTCCAGAATCTCGTCATTGGTGATCGCAGAGGCGACGGTTTGCAGCAAAACAGACAGTGTGCAGACTGCCATTACGGCAGCAGTAAGTATGGGAAAAATGCGTTTCATATACTCCTCCTTATGATTTTGGCAGTTTTACAGTAAACGTGATTCGGTTTTCCTGTAGAGATGCGGAGATTTCACCCTTGTGCTGCTGGGTGATAGCCTGTGCAATAGGACAGCCCCAGTCCAAAGCCCTCTTTCTGATGCGAATGGGATTCCTCTGCACGGTAAAAGCGGTCAAAAAGGTGTTCCATTTGCTCTGGTGTCAAATCTGAACAGAGATTGGAGCAGGTGAAAAGAATCCTGTGATTCCTTTCCGTCAGACAGAATTGGATTTCCGTTTTGGCATCGGCATATTTCAGAGCATTGTCAATGAGGATTCCAACCAGCCGTTCGATTTTTAGGGCATCTCCGTACATGGTCAGATCTTCCGCAATTTCCAGGTGCAGCGAATGCTCGGATTCAAACGCCCGACTTTCAAAATAGAGCAGTGTAGTTTCCACGGTCTCACTAACAGAGAACAGGCGAAAATCCGCAGTATCCTTGGATTTCTCAGAAAACCTGGTGAGCTCCAGCAATTCTGCGATCAGTCGGCTCATTTTTTCCGACTGTGCTTTTATGGTATCATAAAGGCAGTCACTGCCATGCTTTCGCTCTAATAAATCAGTGGTTGCGGAAATCACAGTGACTGGTGTTTTCAACTCATGTCCGGCGTTGGAAATGAACTGCTTTTGCCGGCTGAAACTGTCGGAAAGAGGCTTGACCATGTGTTTGGAGAGCAGAACAATCACTGCGATCAGAACCAAAGTCATCAAAAATCCGGAAAATATAGAGATCCATAAAATCTGGTGCAGTGTTTTTTGTCCGCTTTGGTCTTGCTGGAACAGAATAATTTGAAAATCGTGGTACGGCACAATGGTGTACTGATAAGATTTCTGTGCCGAAATGCTGCCGCTGTCCCGATGCTGCTGCAAAACATCACTTACCAGCGTTTCGGCCTCCTCGCTGCTGATTTGGGTTGGCAAATTTCCGCTGCACACTGCGGAAAGACTGCCGCCGGAATCCGTGACCAGATAGAAACTGTTTCGCTCCGACAACACTTCCGGTATCTGATTTTCAAACAGATCGGAATAGGATAGGTGCAGAATGTCGTTGGAAGCTCGTTCTTTCAGATAGTGTATGGTGATCCTGTCCAGTGCGAGAGAAACGTCTTCCCGTGAAGTCCACCAGACGATAGAAACCAGAAAATTATCTGTCGTTAAGCCGCTGGTCTGACGAGCCTCTGCGGAGCGTTCCCTTTTCAGTGTGCTGTCGTTTTGAAAATCAATGGTGACCTCAGAAGTGTCCTTGTTGAACGTGTACTCCCGATAGACAAGCTCCTGCTGATTTGCAGTTTTCTCCAGATACATCAGTCCGCCACCGCCGCAATACCAGCTTTCAGAATCAGAGTCGCTGCGAATGGTGCCGCTGAGCGTAATACTGTCAACAGAACGGATACTTCTGGGAATCAGATAATCTCCGTCAGCATTTTGTTCCATCTCTGAAAGCAGCAGCGTTTCTGTCTGGTAGTCATAGGATTTTGCCGCCTGAAGAATCATGGCATCGGCATTGCTGCTGTTGGCACGAAACAGCATTTGTATCAGCAAATTCATGACAAGCAGCATTCCCCAGATAACTGCAATCACAATTGCAGAGGCAGAAAAGATGTATTTTCGTTTCAGTCGTTCAATTTCCTGCTGCATCGGACGCTCCTTCCAGATAATATCCAACGCCACGGACAATTTTGATTTTTACACCGGAGTGCAGGGCAGTCAGTTTTTTGCGGAGAAAAGAAACGTAAACCTCAATAGAATTGTATTCTGCATTGGAATCGTATCCCCATATTTTTGTGAGAAAGCTTTCTTTGGGAATGATCTGTCCGTGATTGAGCAGGAGCATTTCCATCATGTCATATTCTTTCTGGCTGAGTTTTACCCGCCGTTCGCCACATTGCAGTTCGTGACGGGCAGAATCCAGCGAAATGTCCGAAAATGAAAGGGCACTGCTGAGATACTCCAATGGTCTGCGGCGGCAGAGTGCCCGAACTCTTGCCAGAAATTCCTTGCTGACAAATGGTTTCGTCAGATAATCGTCTGCACCGCTGTCCAATCCGTCTACCTTGTCTTCGATCTGGGACTTTGCGGTCAGCATTAATACCGCAGAGCTGATCTGTTTCTGCCGAAGTTTGCGAAGAACTGCAATGCCGTCCAATTTGGGCAGCATAATGTCCAGAATGATGAGGTCATAGATTCCAGTCATGGCACAATCCAATCCGTATTCCCCATCATTGGCGATGTCCGTGTGGTATCCTTCCAGTTCCAGCATTTCGGACAGGACATTCGCCAGATCTTTTTCGTCCTCTACGATTAAAACACGCATTCACATCTTCTCCTTTGCATTTAATATATCAGGAAAAACTTGAAAATTTCTTGATGCAGTGACGAGAATAGTATAGCACATTCGGTATGGATTGACAAGAAATGTGGTGGAATAAAAATAGAAAAGCTGCCTGCCGGAGCAAACAGCCTTTCTGAGGAGATATATGGAGAGAAATGAAACAATCTAACGGTTACGCAGACTTTTTCAGTCCGATGGTTTCCAGCCATGTGACAATGCGATTTTCCGAGTCTGCCACCACACTTCTGGAAAGTGTCAGCCCGTCTGTCCGAACAGTTGCATTCGGTTCCAGTTCTTCGATTTCTTCCACAGAACCGGAAAATCCGCTGCCGCCGTGGCTGTTGAACGGAATGATTGTCTTTCCGCTCAAGTCGTACTCCGAAAAGAAACTGTACATCAGCTGCGACATATCATACCACCAGATGGGATAGCCCACAAAAATCGTGTCATACTGGTCTAAATTTGCAATGTGATCGGACAGTTCCGGCAAGACGCCGTTCTGCTGGTCACTCAGTGCCTTATCTGCAACGGTGTTGAAATCATCGCCGTAGCTTTCCGCCGGCTGAATGGCAAACAGATCACCGCCTGTGTTCTTCTGAATCACATTTGCCATGTACTCCACAGAACCGGAAACCTGTCCGTCCACAACCACACGGCTTGCACTGGTGCTGGCATCTACTCCATCCGGCAGAGGATAGGAAAGGTAGGCAATCAGAATGTTGCTTGCCGTTTCCGGTTTTGTCAAGTCCAGACCGGCTGCCCACTCCTGCACCGATTCTCTGGTGGAACGGCTCGAGAACCGCATCCCGTCCAGCCAGTTTCCGGTGCCTGCCATTGCGGCAAGTTTTGTGCCGCTTTCGCCCAGCGGAGAACTCATGAAAGTGCAGAACGGAATCACATTCTTTCCGGTGAAATCGTTTTCCTTGACGAAATCATCTACCACCCAGGCAGCCTCCTGCCACCAGATCGGATAGCCAATGAAAACATTGTCGTAGTCTGCAAAATTGTCCGGCGTTGTCTGCACCAGTTCTACGTGTCTGGTGTCCGGATGCTCATGTTCCTGTACCACACGGCTGCCGGAATCGGACCAGTTCAGATCGGCACTGGTGTACGCATTTACCGGCGTAATCACAAATACATCTGCGTCCATTTCTTCCGCAATTGGATAAAGCTTTATTCGGAAGTCAGGGTCGACGACAATACTGTTATGACAGCAA
>ERZ1673698.2058-NODE-2058-length-15316-cov-6.199266_pt1 | contig 15316 bp, 8 predicted proteins | sample MGYA00580228_ERZ1673698 | MGnify/ENA primary metagenome ERZ1673698 (study PRJEB41218, sample SAMN15661768) | gut metagenome | host: Homo sapiens | place: Canada: London | collected 2015-08-20/2019-03-30 | study: EMG produced TPA metagenomics assembly of... | reverse complement strand
ATCACTTTCTTACGCAGCGAAACAGCAAGTGTTTCACTGCTGAGTGAACAGTAACTGCATATGCACGACCCTCCTTGTGCGAAGCAAAAAATAGTTGCCAATGAGAAAAAAATAAGCTATAGTTATAAATAAGATGCACCCTGGAGTAAAATACGACAGGAGAAAGGAAGTGGCAGATTTGGTATCAAGTCAGGTATTACAGAAAACCCTTGATGAATTAAGAAATATTACGAGAATTGATTTATGTGTGACGAATACGGATGGTGTTCTGCTGGTGACCACATTCCCGGAAACCGCGATTGATGCAGAAAGCATCCGTTCTTTTGTATTATCCGCTGCGGACAGCCAGATTGTACAGGAATATCATTATTTTAAAGTATATGACAACCAGAACGTAGAGTACATTCTGATCTCCAAAGGCAGCAGCGATGACGCTTACATGATCGGAAAAGTTGCAGTATGCGAGATTCAGAACCTCATCATTGCATACAAAGAGCGTCTGGACAAAAACAACTTTATCCAGAATCTTCTTCTTGACAACCTCCTTCTGGTGGATGTCTATAACCGTGCGAAAAAGCTGCGCATCGACACCGACGTGCGCCGCGTTGTTTTCATGGTAGAAACGAAGATGGAAAAAGACATCAGCGCGCAGGAAACCGTAAAGAGCCTGTTCGCATCGAGACCGAAGGATTTTATCACCGCGGTCGATGAGAAGAGCATTATTATTGTAAAAGAACTGAAAGACACCGACACCTTCGAAGATATGAACCAGACCGCAAGAATGCTGGTGGATATGCTGAATGCGGAGGCCATGTCCCAGGTGCGCGTTTCCTACGGAAATCCGGTCAACGAGATCAAGAGTGTATCGCGTTCTTACAAAGAGGCGAAGATGGCACTCGAAGTAGGAAAAATTTTCTACGCAGACAAAAACGTGGTACCGTACAACAACCTCGGCATCGGCCGTTTGATCTATCAGCTCCCGATTCCGCTGTGCGAAATGTTTATGACCGAAGTCTTCGGCGAAAATCTGCCGGATACGTTCGATGAGGAAACACTGACCACAATCAATAAATTTTTTGAAAATAACCTGAATGTGTCCGAGACATCCCGTCAGCTCTATGTACACAGAAATACTCTGGTGTACCGTCTGGAGAAGCTCGAGAAGAGCACAGGACTCGACATTCGTAAATTTGACGATGCGCTGACCTTTAAAATTGCCATGATGGTCGTAAGCTACATGACGTATATGAACAACAGCGAAAATCTGTAAAACCGTTCAGAGCCGTACAGGATTGCGGGAGTGCAAAGCACGGAGCAATCCGGGTATCGAAGGGGTCAAAAGACTTTTTGACCCTAACATTTTATCAACAACAAGAGGAGAGGAACGACATGATTGAATTACTGAACACAGGTGCATACCTTGTCAACGGAATCGACATCATCCCGGATACAGAAGAAGGCCGCGCGGAACTCAAAGCGCGTACCGGCGCTGTGCCGTGTCCGGCGGATGCTGCAAAAGAAACCATTGCCTATGGAATCTTAAAAGACCACAATGTTTCCGGCAACATGGAAAATCTGCAGATCAAATTTGACAAACTTACATCGCATGACATTACTTTTGTTGGAATCATTCAGACCGCGCGCGCGTCAGGACTGGAAAAATTCCCGGTACCGTACGTGCTGACCAACTGCCACAACTCCCTTTGCGCAGTCGGCGGAACCATCAACGAAGATGACCACATGTTTGGTCTTACCTGTGCGAAAAAGTACGGCGGCGTCTATGTACCGCCTCATCAGGCAGTAATTCATCAGTTTGCCCGCGAGATGCTTGCCGGCGGCGGAAAAATGATCCTCGGATCCGATTCCCACACCCGTTACGGTGCACTCGGAACCATGGCCATGGGCGAGGGCGGACCGGAGCTGGTAAAACAGCTTCTCTCCAAAACATATGATATCGCTATGCCGGGAGTGATCGCAATTTACATGACAGGCGCACCACAGCCGGGCGTAGGACCGCAGGATATTGCACTTGCCATCATCGGTGCAGTCTTTGCAAATGGTTACGTAAAGAACAAAGTTATGGAGTTCGTAGGACCTGGCGTATCTTCCTTAAGCGCAGATTACCGGATCGGTGTGGACGTTATGACAACCGAGACAACGTGTCTGTCCTCCATCTGGAGAACCGATGAGAAGATCAGCGAGTTCTATCAGATCCACGGCAGAAGCGCAGATTACAAAGAGCTGAATCCTGGCGCGGTTGCTTACTATGACGGCGTTGTAAAAGTAGAACTCGACAAGATCAAACCGATGATCGCGATGCCGTTCCATCCGAGCAATGTTTATACCATTGAAGAGCTGAAAGCAAACCTCGATGACATCCTGAACGATGTAGAGAAGAAAGCAGCCATCAGCCTCGACGGAAAAGTTCCGTTCACTCTGAAAAATAAAGTACACGACGGAAAACTCCTGGTAGACCAGGGAATCATCGCAGGATGCGCCGGCGGCGGATTTGAGAACATCTGCGACGCAGCCGATATCCTGAAAGGCCACAGCATTGGCGACGATGCGTTCACCTTAAGTGTTTACCCGGCAAGTACCCCGATCTATATGGAGCTGGCAAGAAACGGAAAACTGGCAGACCTTTTGGAAACCGGTGCGATCGTAAAAACCGCATTCTGCGGACCGTGCTTCGGCGCAGGCGATACTCCGGCAAACAATGCGTTCTCAATCCGTCACTCCACCAGAAACTTCCCGAACCGCGAGGGATCCAAGATCCAGAACGGCCAGATTTCTTCCGTTGCCCTGATGGATGCACGTTCCATTGCAGCAACCGCAGCAAACAAGGGATTCCTGACCGCAGCAGACGAGTTCACCGGAACATACACGAAACCGGCATACCACTTCGACAAGAAGATTTACGAGAACCGTGTCTTCGACAGCAAGGGTGTGGCAGATCCGTCTGTAGAAATCCAGTTCGGACCGAACATCAAAGACTGGCCGGCTATGCCGCAGCTTGCCGAGAACCTGATTCTGAAGGTTGTTTCCGAGATCCACGATCCGGTTACGACAACCGATGAGCTGATTCCATCCGGCGAGACTTCTTCCTTCCGTTCCAACCCGCTCGGACTGGCAGAGTTCACCCTGTCAAGAAAAGATCCGGCTTACGTGGGACGTGCAAAAGAAGTACAGGTCGCAGAGAAAGCCATCCAGGAAGGAAACTGCCCGGCAGAGGCACTTCCGGAACTGAAACCGGTCTTCGCAGCCATCCATACCCAGTACCCGGATATCGACAAGACAAATGTCGGTGTCGGATCCACCATCTTCGCTGTAAAACCGGGCGACGGCTCTGCGCGTGAGCAGGCAGCTTCCTGCCAGAAGGTATTAGGCGGCTGGGCAAACATCGCCAACGAGTATGCAACGAAGCGCTACCGCTCCAACCTGATCAACTGGGGCATGCTTCCATTCCTGATCCCGGAGGGAGATCTGCCGTTTACAAACGGAGATTATATCTTTGTACCAGAGATCCGCAAGGCAGTGGAAGAGAAAGCCGATGTGATCAAAGCGTACGTTGTAAAAGACGGAGCACTTGTTCCGTTCGAGATGACGTTAGGCGCGCTGACCGATGATGAGAGAGAAATCATCCGCAAGGGATGCCTGATCAACTATTATAGAGGATAAGTATTTGAGAAAGAGCTGTGTGGCAGAAGAAAAGTCTGTTTCATAGCTCTTTTTCTGCGCACTTATTTGAAACAAAATATCAGAAAACAATATAAAATTCAGAAAATAAACACAATAATTAAGAAAAGGAAAAGCGATATAAAAAAACAATAAAAATATTTTAAAAATGTGTTGACAAATACTGGCGGATCTGTTATATTAAAATCACAAAGAAACAAGAAAACAAAAACCTAACCAAGAGGTACAAAGAGAAAGACTTGGGACCCCCTTTTCAAGAGAACAAACCATTTTCATAGAAAGAGACGAGAAATCTTCTATAGAAGAATGGAAAAAAAGGGAAAAGGAAGATGTTCTTAAGATGAGAGACTTCCGAAAGGAAAGAAAACCTGAGATAAAGATCCATACAAAAGAAGTTCGAAAGAAAACCTTTTGATAAACATGAGATCAGAGCAGATCTTAGGAAATCCTAAGGAAAAGATTTTCGGAGTGGAAATCTTAACCGCAAAGGAAAAGCCTCTGAAAAAGAACATCTTCCCGAAAAAAAGAAAATCTACAACAGGGAAATGGAAGAGAAACGATCTTTGAAATATCAAACGAAAGCGAAAACAAAGATCACAGATCGGTAAAGAAAGAAAACCAGTGAAAATCCTTGAAAGTAGAGAAAAAACTGAATATGGAAAATAAAGAAAAAGCGGTCGCTGTATCAGAAAAAATGATTGGTATGGCGATCGCTTTTTGTGTTGTGTAATTCGTCCGCCGGGCATGTTTTTCTTGACAGATGCGGCGGAAATGGTGCATACTTCTTAAAGCATAACAGCGGAGAAATCCGTGTATCGAAAATAAGAAGTCAGAACAGGAGAAGAAAGTGGCTGGATTTTGCAGAGAAGATATTTTAATGGAAGATAACGATATTCTTGTTGTTCACAAGCACGCGGGTATGGCAGTGCAGAATGCGCGGATGGGACAGATGGATCTGGAGCATGCGCTGCTGAATTATTTGGCGAAGCAGGCAAGGGCGGAAACACCGGGTCAGGCGCGGACTCAGATTCCATATCTGGCGGTCGTTCACCGGCTCGATCAGCCGGTTGAGGGCGTGCTGGTGTTTGCGAAAAACAAAGACGCCGCAGGAAAACTGGGACGGCAGGTGAAGGACGGGACGATGAAGAAAGAGTATCTCGCCGTCTGTGAGGGAAAAATCGAAAAACAGGGCGTGCAGAAGTTTGAGGATTTCCTTGTAAAAGACGGACGGAGCAACACATCCCGCGTCGTACAGCCAGGCACCGCCGGAGCGAAAAAAGCGGTGCTGGAATATGAAGTGATAAGGACACAGGAGAACCGAACCCTGGTGCAGATCCACCTCGGAACGGGCCGCCACCACCAGATCCGCGTCCAGTTTTCCCATGCGGGATATCCGCTGGCGGGGGATGCAAAATATGGGGCGAAAGAGAAAGGATCTCTGGCGCTGTGCGCGCATCATCTCGAGCTGAAGCATCCGCGGACAGGCAAACGGCTTTCGTTTACCGTAAAACCAGAAGGTGAAATCTTCCACAGCTTTGTGTAACTATTCAGAGCTATGTGAAATTGCAAAAAAGTTCAGAAAATCATAAGAAAACAGGACTGGACTATTTTTACGGTTTGTGTATAATAGAGAAAGGTTATGTAACAAAACTGTAAAAAGTAATGGAAAATGATTCATCAGGCAAAGCAGAAAGGGAGAATTATGAAACGCAGAATGATTGCAGTACTGCTTTCCGGAATCTTGCTGTGCTCGGCAGCTGGATGCGGAAAAGAAGCAGTGACAGACAAGAGCACCGCAGCATCGTCGTCTCAGGAAGTGACGGAAACTCCGGCGGCAGAAGAAAGCCCGGAGGCCTCATCGTCCAGCGCAGATTCTACAGCAGAGTCAGCCAGTGCATCCACATCTTCTGAAAGCTCTAGAGATGAAGGAAAAGAAGCAGACAAAAAACGAATAGAAATCACCGTTCCGCACAAAGACGGCATGGAAGCATTGTACGACACCGTGGATGGACTTACCGTTGAAAAAGGCTCTTACATCGCCGTGGTTGCAAAAGACTTAAGTGCCGGTTTTTGGAAAGCCGTAAAAGCCGGTGCGCAGCAGGCACTTGACGATCTGAACGCCTCGCTTGGCTACACCGGAAACGACAAAGTTTATATGACATTTGAAGGCCCGGAAAATGAAAGTGACACCAACTCTCAGATCAATATCATCGACTCTGTCATTTCGGAAAATCCGGACGCGCTGATCCTTGGCATCATTGACCAGCAGTCGGGACAGGCACAGATGGAAGAGGCTTCCGACAGCCAGATTCCAGTCATCATCGCGGATTCCGGCATCGAGAGTGATCTGATCACCTCGACATGTGCGACTGATCACGCAGCGGCAGCAAAGCTTGCGGCAGATCATCTCTGCGAGGCCATCGGCAACAGCGGAGAGGTTGCGATTGTTGCACATCAGTACAACACCGAGAGCAGCGCAGAGCGCGTGGAAGCATTTAAAAAAGAGATCGAAGAAAAATATACCGACGTGAAAGTGGTTCAGGTGAATTACGGAGATGGAGAAGAATCCATCGCGGACATGCTGAAAAATACACTTGAAACCTACCCGGCTCTGAAGGGCATCTTTTGTACGAACGAAGACATGGCAGACCAGACGCTGGATGCGCTGGCGGATATGGAAAATACTGAGCAGATTCAGATTGTCGGTTTTGATTCCGGTGAAGAACAGCAGAAAGCGATCCAGGAGGGACGCGAGTACGGTACCGTAACGCAGAATCCGTACGGTCTTGGCTATGCGGCAATCGTGGCGGCCATCCGCGCGATTCAGGGACTTTCGGTAGATCAGAAGATCGATACGGGATATCAGTGGCTCGACAAAGACACGATCGATCTGGAGACAAATCAGAAGTATCTTTATAACTGAAAATCAGGATAAAAAATGAACCCGGCAGACAAGGGAATGTTCCTTTGCCTGCCGGGTTTTCTGCGCTGCAGTGCGGATTACGAGTTCTGATCGTCTTCGTAAATTCTCTGTACCTCTTCGGAAATCTGCTGCCGGATCGCGGAGAGATCGACATCCGGGATGCCGTCCTCGGTGATCTGCGGTTTGGAAGGAGAGGTATACGGCTTCGTGTCGCCCATGGAAGCTTTTGGGGATGTTTCTTCTTCGTCAAACTCCTCCAGAGCGGCCGGTTTTGCGGATGGCCGGCGGCGGATGATTTTCGGAAGATCTTTCTCATCGTCGTCATCGTCAGGTTCTTCCGGAACAAAACGGAAATCGTACATGGTGTTCTGCGAAACACGGGTACGGTTCGACGGTTTCTGATAGCTGCGGTACGGATCTCTTGCGTTGCCGGAAGAAGAGGAAGAGGAGCCGCGGCGTTTCTTTTTCTTCTTTCTGGATGGAAGAGGATCGAAACCGGATCTGCGCTTCCGTCTGGCGCGCGCTTTTGCACGGTGTTCGCGTTCTTCTTCGTCGTCATCCTCCCAGTAGTCCGCCTCTTTCCACGGTTTAAACTGGAAGAGCATGCCTGCTGCGGCGAGAATGGCAGAGACAATCCAGAACATCATGTTCAGATCGAGGTCCTTGAAGAAATATGCCATGCGGATCGTCGTGAGGGCGCCGCAGATGGAGGTGACCAGGATTACGGAAATGCGTTCGAACGGAACGCAGATCAGGCCGATCACGAAAGCGACGAGGGCGACGAGTCCATAACCTGTGATATCGTTTGGATTAACGAGATGCCAGAGGCAAAAGCCGACGAGCCCGCAGATCAGAAGAAAAAGTCCGATCCGGTAGAGGACGAAGGCAATGATTGCGGTCAGAAGACCGGTGCCGACGGCAAGCGCCAGGGTGATCGTCGTGGTCTGATTCGTGTAGGTACCCGCTGCATAACCGGCGGCCGCGCCGAGAAAAAATCCGGGAATGACGCTCCAGAGCTTGCGGAGCGTATAGCCGAAGAAACAGTTCAGCAGGGCAAAAACAATCACAATCAGAAGAAGCTGCTGCTGGTAAACACCCATGACGTCCCGGACTTTATCGAGACCGCCAAGCAGCGTGTTGATGTTGAAAGCTTGCATATTCAGATTCATGATATTCACTCCTATATGATGTATCGGAAAAATAGATACAGGTTGTATTTTAGTACGGAACGGCGGTTTTGGCAAGTGAAATTGTGTTTGAGATCTGGGAAACGGCAGAATGGCGGCGGTGTGCATATGGTATAAGGAAGAGCAAAAAGGAAATAAAACAGGCATGAATCAGGATAGAGTGTATGAAAATAGAAGAAATTCCTATCAGGGAAATCCGATGGAGCGGCCGGAGCCGTTTTTTGCGGCACAGCCCTTATGGGGAAGAAGTATGGAGGAGCAGCAGGAAGCGCGGGAACGGCAGCGGATGCAGTCGTATTATTCCCGGACGGCATCTGATCTGCAGCGGCTGGTGGAGGCAGAGTGTGACCGCATGGATTACCGCGGCAGCATGATGTACGACGAATTCCCGGACCGGCTCATGATGGAGCACACCTGCCGGAATATCGCACGTCAGTACGGCAGGGAAAACGGCGGGAAGGATGAGAAAACGGCAGAAGAGGAACTGCTCGATTTGATCGGCGTTCTTTTTTATAATGAAATGTTCCGGAGGCGGAGCAGGAGGAAACATTATTACAATCTGTGGCTTTAAACCGCGCCATAAAGTAATAAGAGGGTAACACATTTTTAATAATTTTTCTGTTGTGGTTTTGCGGAAAACAGATTACAATATTAGCGGGGTTGTAAGGGGCTTTATTACACATGTTTACAAACGATTCAGGAAGTTTGGAGAGTATAAATGGAATTACAGAAATTATTACAGGATGAAATCCGGGAAGGGCTGTACCGTATCACGATCAGCGGCCCAAGAGGGGACAGTGAAGTGTCCAAAGTGAGAATACGCCCGGTTGAAATAAAAGGAAAACTGCTCTTTCAGTGCCAGGAGACCGTCGGCACGAAGGAGTTTCATAAAAATATGACAAAAGACGACGTGATCACCCGGATCAGCGACTGGATGAACGGAACCTTCAAGCAGATGCAGCTCGAATCCGACACCTGCACAGCATCCGTTCTGGTCAGCAAAAAGGGAACGATGACGATCAAAAAGAAACCGCATATGAAAGGAACCGGCAAACCCGTCAATCTGGCGCACAACCGGAAGAAACGGTATATTCTGGAAGAAGGAATCCCGGTTCCTTTTTTACAGGATCTCGGTGTTATGACAAAAGAAGGCAAAATCGTGCGGACCCGCTACGACAAGTTCCGCCAGATCAACCGCTTTCTGGAGTTCATCGAAGATATCCTGCCGCAGCTCCCATCGGACCGCGAGATCACGATTCTCGATTTCGGCTGCGGAAAATCGTATCTGACGTTTGCGATGTATTATTACTTCCGCGAACTGAAAAAACTGGATGTCAATATCATCGGACTTGACTTGAAAGAGGATGTCATCGCAATCTGCAACGGACTGGCAGAAAAATATGGCTATGAAAAGCTGCATTTCTATCAGGGTGACATCGCTTCTTATACCGGCCGCGACGAGGTCGATATGGTGGTGACGCTGCACGCGTGCGACACGGCGACTGACTATGCGCTGGAAAAGGCCGTCAAATGGAATGCAAAAGTTATTCTTTCCGTTCCGTGCTGCCAGCATGAGCTGAACCGCCAGATTGCAAACAAAGAACTGTATCCGATCATGGATTACGGTATCTTAAAAGAGCGCATGGCGGCGCTTCTGACCGACGGAATCCGGGCAAAGCTTCTGGAGAATGCAGGCTATGAGACACAGATTCTTGAGTTCATCGACATGGAGCATACGCCGAAGAACCTTCTGATCCGCGCAGTAAAACGCCAGGAAGGCTCGAAAAAACTGCCGGAAGAACTGGAAGCGTACCATGTGAAGCCGACACTGGCAGACCTCCTCACAGAAAAGGAGGAGCCGTGATGAATAAAAGAGCAGCAAGGATTCTGATCCTTTTTCTTGTTTTTGCCGCATCAGTCGGTGTGTTCACACACCTGATGAGCCATGAGACGACGGAGAATGCGACCGATCTGGACGCAGCGAGTCTTCCGGTGCTGTACATGAAGACCGCGGACACGACAGTGAACCGCATGTACGGATACCGCCAGGAGATGAACGGCGTAACGACAAGAGAAAACCTGACACCGCTGCCGACGGACCGTTCGCTTACGCTTGAAATTGATGCGAAGGGACAGAAAATTAAAAACGTGACCTATACGGTGGAAAGCACAGACGGCGGAGCGCTGATTGAAAACTCGGTGCTGAAATCGTTTGACGAGGACGGAAGCTATCTGAAAGCAGACTTCCAGTTAGAGACCGCGATTCTGATGAATCAGGAATATACGCTGAAGCTCGAGGTTGCCTACGGGGACGGCCAGTCTGCATGGTATTACACCCGCATTGTACAGCGCAACGGCGTGGAGGTCGGCGATTATCTGGCCTACACGCAGATGTTTGCGCAGACATGCCTGGATAAAACGCAGGCGGAAGCGCTCGTTCCGCAGCTTGAGCCGGATGAGACGGGGGATAATTCTTCGTTCCTCAATGTCAACATTCATTCCAGCCTCGACCAGATTTCCTGGGGAAGCCTCGCACCGACGATCGTACAGCAGCCGGTGCAGCAGATCAAAGAAGCGAATGAGACGACGACCAGCATCACACAGGAGTACATGATCAGTGCGCAGGATGAGAACGGACAGACGGAGTATTATACCGTAAGCGAGTTCTACCGGATGCGAGAGTCCGACGGAGAGATTATTCTGCTGGACTTCGAGCGGAGCGCACAGCAGATCTTTGATCCGGAGCTTGGTGTTCTGACGAAATCCGGCATCAACCTCGGTGTGACCGGCGAGGATACCGAGTATGTGACGAATACGGCAGGTGATATTGTCGCATTTGTAGTAAACGGTGATCTCTGGTGCTACAACCGCAGCGCCAACAAGACGATCCGCGTTTTCAGCTTCCGTGAGAACGGAAGCATGGATGAACGGGAACAGCACGGAGAGCATGATGTCAACATTGTGCGTGTGGATGATGCGGGCGATGTGACGTTTGTTGTTTATGGCTATATGAACCGCGGAAACCACGAGGGTGAAGTGGGAGCAGCCGTTTACTATTATCGCGCCGAGCGGAATGTGGCAACCGAGGAGATTTTCGTTCCGGCGGATATTTCCTACGAGATGCTGAAAAAACAGCTCGACCGCCTCTCCTACGTCAACAAGCAGAGAGAGATGTATCTCTATCTGAATGAGAACCTGTGTAAGGTAGATATTGAAACCGGCACGACGACGGTGGTCCGGGAAAGTATCCCGGAGGACTGCTTTGTAGTATCGGAAAGCCAGGAGAGCATCGCGTGGATGGATGCGGACAATGCAAGCAGTGCGATGAACATCACCGTGATGAATCTGGAGAGCGGGGAAACGCAGCGCTTTGCGGCGGATGACGGACAGAAGATCCGGGCACTTGGCTTTATCAATGAAGACTTTGTCTATGGTATGGCAAACGACAGCGATATTTTAAAAGATATTTCCGGCAATGAAGTTTTCGCTATGCATACGGTGCGGATTGTCAGCATCGACGGAAACGTGAAAAAAGAGTATCACCAGGACGGCTATTATGTGACAGGCGTGTCGATTTCGGACGGCCTTCTGGAGCTGGACCGCGTGGTACGCCAGGAAAACGGCTATGCGGATGCACCGGAGGATCACATCATGAACGGCGAGCAGCAGAGCCAGGAACTGGTGACGGGCCGCCTGGCAACGGTGGACGACAGAAGAGAGCAGCAGTTCCTTCTGGAATTCTCGACGAGCGGCAAAACACAGTCGCTTCTGACACTGACACCGAAATATATCTATTCAACCTTACGGACCGATCTTACGATGTCGTACGACACGGGCAGCGCAGATCTTTACTATGTATATGGAAAAGGAAAACTGATCGCCATTTTAAGCTCCCCGGCCGAGGCCGTACAGCTTGCCGATGAGAATGTCGGCGTTGTGCTGAACAGCAGCCAGTCCTATGTGTGGGAGCGCGGAAACCGCCAGCAGGGCATGCGCCTCGACGAGACAACGATGCCGTCGGGATTCCAGAGTGCATCTCTGGACGAAAACGTGCTGAAGGAGTCACTCGGTGATGATTACGAACTGCTGAACCTGACGGGCTGCACAAGAGAAGAAATTCTCTACATGATCAGCAGCGGCTGCGGCGTTGTTGTAAAGACCGGCGCGAACGAGAGTCTGCTTCTGACCGGATACGATATTTTTGGAAATTCCTGGCTGTATAACCCGGCAACGAGCGAGACAACTGCACTTTCTGACGATGACAGCGATGCATTGTTCGCACAGAACGGCAATGTCTTCATCAGTTATATTAAAAAAGTAAAGATCGAGTGATTTGCGGGGTTTTCTAATGACGAAAAAAGTGCTAGAATAAAGAAAGCACTATGAATATTTAGGGAGAAAAAAGACAATGAAACTTACAACCATCCGAGAGATTTATAAAAACCGGGAAGCATACCTGGACAAAGAAGTAACCGTAGGCGGCTGGGTGCGCAGCGTACGTGATTCCAAAACCTTTGGTTTCATCGTTCTGCACGACGGAAGCTATTTCGAAACCCTGCAGATCGTATACCACGATGAGATGGAAAACTTCGCTGAGATTTCCAAAATGAACGTCGGCGCAGCCATCATCGTAAAAGGTACCCTCGTTGCTACCCCGCAGGCAAAACAGCCGTTTGAGATTCAGGCGACAGAAGTTACCGTAGAGGGCGTTTCCGCACCGGATTACCCGCTGCAGAAAAAACGCCACTCCATGGAATACCTTCGTACCATTTCCCATCTGCGTCCGAGAACCAACACCTTCCAGGCAGTATTCCGTGTTCGTTCCCTCTGCGCCTATGCGATCCATCAGTTCTTCCAGGAGAGAGACTTCGTTTATGTCAACACCCCGCTGATCACCGGAAGCGACTGCGAGGGAGCCGGCGAGATGTTCCAGGTAACCACCATGGATCTTGACAATATTCCGAAAACCGAGGACGGCGCTGTTGATTTCACACAGGACTTCTTCGGAAAGAAGACAAGCCTTACCGTAAGCGGACAGTTAAACGGCGAGACCTTTGCACAGGCATTCCGCAATATCTACACCTTCGGACCGACCTTCCGTGCAGAGAATTCCAACACCACCCGCCATGCAGCAGAGTTCTGGATGATCGAGCCGGAAATCGCTTTCGCTGATCTGGAGGACGATATGGAGCTTGCTGAGGCAATGCTGAAATATGTCATCCGCTACGTTATGGAGCATGCACCGGAAGAAATGCAGTTCTTCAACAGTTTCGTGGACAAGGGACTGATCGAGCGTCTGAACCATGTCGTAAATTCTGAGTTCGGCCGTGTAACCTACACCGAGGCTATCGAGCTTCTAGAAAAAAACAACGACAAATTCGATTACAAAGTATACTGGGGATGCGATCTGCAGACCGAGCATGAGCGTTATCTGACCGAGCAGATCTTCAAGAGACCGGTTTTCGTTACCGATTATCCGAAGGAGATCAAAGCATTCTACATGAAGCTGAACGATGACAACAAGACCGTTGCCGCTATGGACTGTCTGGTTCCTGGCATCGGAGAGATCATCGGCGGAAGCCAGCGTGAGGACGACTACGAGAAACTGCTTGGCCGTATGAAAGAGCTGGGACTTGCTGAGGAAGATTACGGATTCTATCTGGACCTCAGAAAATATGGTTCTACTCACCATGCAGGATTCGGACTGGGATTTGAAAGATGCGTCATGTATCTGACCGGAATGGGCAATATCCGCGACGTTATCCCGTTCCCGAGAACAGTAAACAACTGCGAGCTGTAATTACGAAAAGTGATATAGAAACTTAAAAAATACGGATGCCGGGTGCAGTGGAATCTAATGTGGATTTGGTGCGCCTGACGTCCGTATTGTAGTAATAGAGAAAATGAATCCAGAAAGGGGTATGCGCCTATGCGGTTTATTCATATTGCGGACGTGCATCTCGGCATGCAGCCGGACGCGGGATTTCCCTGGAGCGAGGAGCGCGGGGAATCCATCTGGGAGAGTTTTCGGCGGATCATCTGTCTCGTCGGACGGGAAAAGCCGGATTTTCTGCTGATCGCCGGGGATCTGTTTCAGCGCCAGCCGCTTCTGCGGGAACTGAAAGAGGTTAATGATCTCTTTGCTTCCATCCCGGAGACGATCGTCGTGCTGATTGCCGGAAACCACGATTATGTGAAACGGGAGAGCTTTTACCGCGGTTTCGACTGGGCAGACAACGTGGTAATGCTCCTGTCGCCGGAGCCGGAGTGTGTTGAAGTCCCGGAGAAGAAGACGGCGGTGTACGGATGCAGTTACGACAAAAAAGAGATTCTGGAAAACCGGCTGGACGGCGTGCGGCCGGAGGGAAAAATGAAATATCATCTGCTGCTCGCGCACGGCGGCGATGCCCGCCACATGCCGTGGAATCCGGGCCGCATGGCGCAGGCTGGGTTTGATTATATTGCGTGCGGGCACATTCATAAGCCGGGGATTCTTATTCCCGACAAAATGGCATACGCAGGCGCACTCGAACCGACGGATGAGACGCAGTTGGGGCCGCACGGCTACATCCGCGGAACGGTGGACGAGCACGGCACGCGGATTCAGTTTGTGCCGTTTGCCAGATATGAGTACGAAGATCTGGTGTTGAACGTGACGGAGGATCTGACACAGTATGCGCTGGAGACGAAGCTGAAACAGGAGCTGGCGCTGCGGGAGGATGGGAAGATCCGAAAAATCATCCGCCTGAAACTTGTGGGACACCGTGCCGCCGAGCTGGAATTTTCTCCGAAACGGCTGCTGGACTGCGGCAGAGTCATCTCCGTGGAGGATGAAACACGTCCGGCGTACGATCTGGAACAGCTGAAGAAAACGTATGGCGCTAGTCTGATCAGCGCCTATATTGAAGCATTTGAAACAAAGACGGATGCGCAGTCACAGAAGGCGCTCGACTATGGTCTCGAGGCGCTGCTGGCGGCACGCAGGAACGGCTGAAAAAAAGATTGCGGGAGGTATAGAAGATGAAAATAGAAAAACTGGAAATCCGCAATTTTGGAAAAATGCAGAACCGCACGCTGGAATTTTCCGATGGGATTCAGCTCATCAGCGGGGAAAATGAGAGCGGAAAATCGACCGTCCATACCTTCATCCGCAGCATGCTGTTCGGCATGACACGCGGCCGGGGGCGGGCGGCAAAAAATGATGTCTACAGTCGTTATGAGCCATGGGAAAATCCGGCATACTATGCGGGAGAGATGGTGCTTGAAAGCGGCGGCAAACGGTTCCGCCTGACACGGAATTTCGGGCGGCAGAACGCCAATGCAAAGCTGGTGTGCCTGACGGACGGCGAGGTGCTCTCCGTGGAGGACGGCGATCTTTCCATGCTGCTCGGCGGTGTCAGTGAGATTGTGTATGATAATACGGCTTCGATCGGGCAGTTAAAAGGCAGAACCGAGGAAGGGCTTGCGGATGAGCTGCTGCCAGGCGAAATCCCGGTCGTTGTTGATATAG
>ERZ1673698.2054-NODE-2054-length-15347-cov-11.077622_pt1 | contig 15347 bp, 12 predicted proteins | sample MGYA00580228_ERZ1673698 | MGnify/ENA primary metagenome ERZ1673698 (study PRJEB41218, sample SAMN15661768) | gut metagenome | host: Homo sapiens | place: Canada: London | collected 2015-08-20/2019-03-30 | study: EMG produced TPA metagenomics assembly of... | reverse complement strand
CACTCAGCACTATGATCAAGAAAGCTGGACTTCCGAGGAAGTATTACGACCAGATAAACATTGATGGCTTCATCCAGCAAGCACGAGACTTCAACGAGAACTACACTGGCACGCTCAATGTCATTGTAAAGAACCTCACCATTCGTTCCGCCGAGTTTCCTTGGTTGGTTGACCGTGCCGCCAAACTCCTTGACTGGTACGAGCATGGGGATTATAATCAGATAGTTAACAGTTAAGATATATCATTGTATGAATACACAGACCATTGCACTTCCTGCAAACGATAATATCCTCGCCATTCTCAACTTCAACAAGATTGCGAATGACCTGAAGAGAGAAGCCGTCAAGGCTATGGGCATGGCAGCCTGTCAAGCCCGCTGCCTCAGTTGCGGACATTGCTCAGCTCAACGATGCGGTAACAGATAAATAAAGATGAACATCACGACGCTCCATAATAACAGCTATTCTTATCTACGGCAGACCAACGAAATTGTTCAGGGTGTCGTAGATGACAGCCGTTATGCCTGGACGTTTACTCCTCCCAGCGAATTTTCTTCGATGCCAGAGGTCTATATGTTCATCATTGCCACGACAGAGCAATGCAATCTCCGCTGCACCTATTGCTGTTACTCAGGCGAGTATAAGGGCAACCATAGCCACAACAGCCGGACACTATGTGAGGGCGACATTCAAGCCATCTACGACTTCATCGACAAGACGGCAAAGACAAAGCCCATACGCATTTCGTTCTATGGAGGCGAGCCTTTCGTCAACTATCCTCTCGTTCAGTATGCCATACAAGCAGGACAGCAACGATGGGAAGACGATGTGACCTTCTCTGTTTCCACCAATGGCACGCTGTTGACAGAAGAACGCATTGATTGGTTGGTAAACAATGGTGTGGAACTTGCAATCTCTATTGACGGCACACAGCCATTCCACGATGCAAACAGAGTGGATGCCAAAGGCAATGGTTCATATACCAAAGTGCGGAATGCGTTGGCGTATCTGCATCACAACACATTCAACAAATACCCCAAAGTCGTATTGATGATGACGTTGTCGTCAGTCTCTACGCTGATACCAATTGCGCAAGCATGGCATAAAGACGAAGTGTTGCAGCATTATGCACCCACCCACATCAGCGGACTGACCCCGAACTTCTCACAAGGAGTGAAAAAAGAAGATTGGGAAACGCTGAAGACACAATACATCCATCTCCTCGATGCTTACGAGCAGCATCCCGAATGGTCGGTACTTCAGACATTCTTTGATGAGATTGTTTCTTATTGGAAGAACAGACCAGTGTTTGAAGTCTCGGAAAGCACACCACTCTCCACTTGTATGCCCGTTAACACCAAACTCTACATCGATGCCAATCTCCAGTTGGCAGTATGCGAGAAGTTCAACGACCGCTTCCGCATTGGTAGCATCAACGATGGCATTGACTGGCAGAAAGCCAACGAGATGACCAAGGAGTATTACCGCAAGCGTGAGAATCGATGCACCTATTGCCCGGCAGTCAGAATGTGCAATATGTGCCTGGCCTCTATCGCATACACAGATGAGCAATGGGACACCCTCTGCCACAACGAGAGGCTCTACCATCAATTGCATATGTTCCTTTTCTGCGAAATGGCAGAACGCTATATGCTCACAAAGCCATCCGTCCAAACATTGCAGTCAGAACATTGCACATTGAATGAGATAGAAAGAAATGACATTGCTGCGCTGAGAACCATATTATCAGATGCAGACACCCGACGATACCTTCCCGATCTCTGCGACATTGCCCAAACAAACGACGGTATCAAACAGATTCTGAAATCCTTCCACACTTATCTGTCAAAGAACGAAGGCGTCCTATGGGGAATCAGGAAGCACGACACCCTTATCGGTTTCGTTGCCACAATGGACTTGGCAACCAATCCCACCATCTTCTTCGCCATGCACCCGAAGTACAGAAATCAAGGTTATATGCAAGAAAGCGTGAGATTGGCCACTCAATATATATGTGACGCAAAGCTCACCAACGAACTTCATACCGAGGTGAATGTGAACAACATCGCTTCTCAAAAGGTGTTGGAACGTTGTGGGTATAAGGTCAGGGAAAAACAGAAGCTCGGGTATTTGTACTGCTATCAGAACTATAACACTGAGTTACAAACTTCCTGAATACAGATGTGAAGATGGCAATGTAAATAAGTGTGCATAATTGTAATACAAATCAAAAATACTTAAATTTGCATCAGAAATAAGAAAAATAAAACAACATACCGTTATGAAGAAAGTAATATATATCACCCTTTTGGTTACTTGCGTAATCAGTCTTTTCTCTTGCAGAGGGAGCAGCGGTCAGAAAGCAGTAAAGCTTGCCAAGGAATACTTAGGTAAAACGGTGAGCGGAGCAAAAAAGTCACATCTGGAGCGTTACGCTGATGATGTTGCACATGTAAAATTCACAAAAGTAAGTTGTGCATCATGTGCAGGCACTGGCTATGTGGGTTATTCCACTTGTGACAACTGTGATGGTGACGGTTGGGTTTATAAGGTAGAAAGGAGATAAATTATGGCATTTACAGATTTTTTACCTATACCAGAAATAAATCGTTTGTTTCAAACAAACGATGGTAGGATATGCATTGTTGTTGATCTCCTTGCAAAAGGAGATAATAGTTATGTAATTGCCAAAGATATAGTTTCTGAAAAACAATTTGAATGGAATGCAGTAGAATGGAACAATAATATAGATTCAATTTTGTCTGATACACATCCTTTTGTGCAGGAATATGCCAAATCTATTAAATCGGCTAAGGAGTTGATACAGGATGAGCTTGACGAAATCCAAACGAAAAGGAATGCAGGTAAAGAACTCAAAGGCAAATGTGGTAAGTTTAAGGAATTTTTATGGACCTTTGCTGGCGCAGATAAAGATTTGCTAAGAATGTGTCCTACAGATCATGCCCGAATAGCAGATTTTGGCGGCACCATCTTCATGGAAGGGCTTGTGTTTGGCTTATCATTTGGCTATGGAGCACATATGTTAACAGACTCCATGCTTATTTCTTCTGTTCTTGGCGTTATATGTTTTTGTCTGACCATATTTTTTGATGGTTTTATCACAAATACTATGTATTCTGATGGGAAAGTTACAATATCAAAGCGTGAGTTAATGTCATCAATGCCTAGAATTATTTTAGGGATTGTTCTTGGCATAGTCATAGCAGCACCTCTTCAACTAAAAATCTTTGAAGGCAAGATTAATGATTATATCATAAATGATCATTACAAATCTATTGTTGCTTCATCTACGTATGAAAAAAATGAAGAACGAATAGAAGCTTTGAATCAAGAACTACAAAAGCTTAATACTTCTATAGAAATCCAAGAAAAGGAGTATGAAAACGAACTTGTCTCAAATAGACTCGGAATAGGGCTTGTCGCAAAAGAAAAAGAACTTCGTATTGAAAATACAAAACGACTGATTTTAGAAAAATCACACCAACTTTCTCAATACAATGTATTACGTGATAGTTTGGTTAGTGTTGCAAAACATCCTTATGAAGCAGATTTTTCATTTTCATCGAAAATCGAGGCCTTAAGTCAAATTGCATCATTTAAGAATAACGAATCCTATATTTTGCCTATTGCCAATCTTCTTATTTGCTTTATGTTCATTGTACTTAGCGTTCTTCCTATTATTAATAAGATGTTAATGGCAGATGGAGTATATGAGAAATTGTTAAAACAAGAAGAGGGGCTAACTGAAAAATTGACTCGTATCCACATAGTTGAACTAGAAAAAAAATTAAAGAACTAAAATATAATTATTATGACAATTAAGCAACAAATTGAAAGTATTATTGCAAATCGTCAGCAGTATCAGCCAGAGTTTGTACGGTACTTTGATGAAGTTTCCAAAATGAGAGACTTCGTGAATGGCGTTAATGGCTTTAAGTCAAATTCAGGTTGGCTCGCCATGGTTAATGGTAATGAAAAACTAAAAAAGGAGTGGGACTCTTTAGTCTTGGAAGCAGGAAAATTGCAGACTCAACTGAATGCACTTTGCGATGGTGAGAATGGATGCCTGATGGAGTGTCTTAAGCGTGTTAAAAGAGACTATCTTAATATTGGTTGTGTTGGTCCTTGGCGTCAAGGAAAGAGTACTGTCATTTCTAAATTGACAAATTTAAGTGATTATGTAATACCTCGTTCTAAGTTTTTGACATGTACTGGCACGACCATTAATATTTTCAATGGAAATCAAGTTGTTTGGAAAGATGGTCAATACGAAGAGAAGGATGGTAACAAAGCAGTTGTTTACTATCACTCATTCAAAAGTATATGCAAGACTATTAATGATTATTTGAAAGATCTAGGTTTGAATGCTATGCCGTATGCAAGTACACGAGAATCTTTCATCCATAACTGCAATCAGTGCTATCATACTAATTCAGGTAATCCTGGCAATAATTCGAAACTTAAGGAAATGCTTGACATGTATTTATTGCATGCTTCAGATTACGTAGATTCTCTTAAGCCACAAGATGGAATGTTCGATGAGATAACATCTCTTTCAAGTATAGAGTCTCAGAAAAGACTTAGACCACTTGTTTCCTATTATGAACACACTGATGCTGAATATGCAGAGATGGGTATCCAAAACCCACCTCAGGTTTTCTTCGTTTTAGCAGTAAAAAAAGTTGATGTTTATACTACATTCTTAGTTAATGGAGAAAACGGTCCAGAGGAAGTAGGTAAAATTCAATTTGTTGATACTCCTGGACTTGGTGAAAGTAAACTAGAAGTTGCAGAAATTTTGGCAAATTCTCTTCGATCAGAATTAGACATTGCAATATGTTTAAGAAAAGTGTCTAATCAAGCAGGTATAATTCTTGATGATAGTTATGATTTCCATGAAGTACTAAAGCAGAATACTTTCGGACGCAAACCGGAGAACTGGATATTTTACCTTTATAATAAAGAAGGAAATGTTTCAGAAGATATATTACAGACAACATTTAGCAAGTTGAACGAGAATCTTGCAAATAAAATAGTTAATGGTTTGCAACCAGGCCAAACTGTCGGTGGTATTAAATTAAAATACGACTTATCTAATCCAGTTGGAAACCATATAGATTTCATTGACGCGTATAATGAAACAGATAAACTTCAACGTTTCTTTATGTCAATTTTGTCGGAGATGTCGAGAACCATTGCCGACTCTGATAATGCTTTTTACCAGGACGCTAGAGATGGTTTCCAAAAAGCGCAGTCTATCTTCCGCCACATAACATGTGGTACTCTGAAAAACATATCACAATGTCTTCCAACATTTGATAATCGTGAGAAAATCATTAATACGATTAAGTCTATCGATGATGCATGGACAAAGACTGTACAGTGTCCTTCTTCACTAAAAGGTAGTATCAATGCTGCTCTTTCGCAGTTTTACAATGAATCTTATGGCGTAGTTCTTGCATATGTGCTAGGCATTTCTAAGGACAAGATTGAAAAAATGGCCTCGGATATTAAAGCTGTTGAAAAAACTCCTGAGATGAAGCCCAGTGCACGATTGGCAAAAAGAGAGCAAGTTGCTAAAGATGTTATTTATCCTGTAATTCAACAGACGATTAATCAGCAAGTAATAGACAAGAAACAAGTTCAGTCAAAATATGGAGATTGGAAGAATGCTCTTTCTGAAGAAATGATTCGTAGAGCTCTCTCGTTCATTAAAGATGCGGACATAATTGACCAAGTGGAAAATGTTAAGACTATCGTTTGGCGTGCGCTTATGAATGAAGGTCAGCTTGCCTTATCAAGTACAATTGAAAGCGAATGGATTGAAAATTTCCTCAAAATTTTGGATGAAGGTGGAGCTGACTTCTCAGCACTTCGAGACTCGGTAAGCAAGTTTTATACTTCAAAATTCGACATTGAAGCGCAAATTAAGAGTATTGTTAAGGGGAAAATAGACAAAATTGCTATAGATACTCAAGTTCTTCAAGGTAACATAGACAATATACATGAATCTATATTCAAGACCCTATATGATGCTGAAAGTAAAACAAAAGGGTCAATACAGTCTGAATGTGGAAGTGTTGTTGAGGGACAATTAGCAATTGAACTTAATAAGTTCAATAATGAGGTTATTACGTTCCAAACAACGATTATCCCTGCTAGCGAGCATCTTCTTACATACAAAGAAGAGTTTGAACAGTTAATAAAGTTCTACAATAAATATTCTAACGAAATTTTCTGCCATGATGATGAAGCACAACTCAAACTTGCAGTAAAAGAGTGGAATGTTTTACAGTTAAAATATATGCAATAATATGATAACCGATTTTTTTCCAATACCTGAAATAGGTTGTAGATATAAGTCTAAAGTTGGAGATCTTTACATCATTAAAGATGTCCAAACTGATTTGGGCTCAATACCAGATTACGTAGAGTTCGTATGTGAAAGCGCCCCAGATGGTCCAACTATAGAATATACGGCTGAAGATTGGAACGCACTTGATGCTGTAAAGGTTACGTCAGAACCAATTCCTGATCCAAAACCAGAACCAGATCCGGAGCCAGAGCCAGAACCTGAGCCAAATCCTAACCCTGGTCCAAATCCTCAACCCTCACCAAAACCTATACCAGAACTAGATCCAGATCCAATTCTTTCTGACGGAATTTATTCAAATGATCCGAGGATAAACGAATTAGCAAAGCTTTTGCAAGATGGACCGAAAAAGTTCAATCAGGAGTTTTATCCAACAGATAAAACCCTATCGGACAATAATATGGTAGAACATGATGTGGAAGATGCTTTTCAGAAGACTCTTGATGAAATTGATGACTTGAGAGCTAGGGGCGAATACGATGTGCCATTTATTGACAAGATTGATGAGAATGGGAAGAAGGTAAGAGAAATAAATCCTAATCGTAAAAAAAGAAGATGTGGATTTATTCAGGAATTCCTTTGGTCGTGCGGTGGACTAGACAAAAGTTTGTTACGAATGTGTCCTACTGATTGGGCAAAAAAAGCAGGTATGGGTGGAACTATTTTAGGGACATCTATTCTTGCCACTTTTTCAGGAGGATTTGCTGCTTATACAGTCTCAGAATCTTCTGCTGTTGCAATAATGGTAGGTATTATATGGGGACTTGTAATATTCAACCTTGACAGATACCTTGTAAATTCCATGTACTCAGATGGAAAACCTTCTATATCAAGGCAGGAATTTATAAGCGGATTGCCTCGAATAATTATAGCTTTATTTTTAGGTATAGTAATATCAATGCCTATCGAGCTTAAAATATTTGAAGGTGAAATCAATCAAAATATTAATAATGAACAAAATCTCCGCAGCCAAAATGAATCCGCAATTATTGCACAAAACCCATCTTTGACAAAAATTCAAAAAAGGCTAGAAGAATTAAAGAAAATGGCAGTGCCTTTACAAAAACAAAGAGATGAGTATCAAGAAGCTTTAAAAGAAGAAACAAAAGTTGGAAGAGGGGGACGAGGTGCTGGTTATGGTCCAAATGCAAAAGCTGTAGATAGACAACTCCATGATATTATTGATCGATTGAATCCACTAGAAAAAGAAATTGGAGAACTTACAACTCAATATTCAAAGGATTATAAAGAAGCCCAGGATGAAAATAAAAGAAAAATAAATACAGAGGTTGGACTTTCAAAAAAAATAGAAATGCTATTCAAGTCCACATCTTTCTCAAAAGAGAAAACCGATAGAGAAGGAAAACCAATATATAAAAAGGATAAGAATGGGAAAACCACAAATGAAATTGATTTTGAGTTTAATTCTTTATGGTTGGTAAGGTGGCTGATTTCGTTAATGTTTATCATTTTGGAGATTCTTCCGGTTGTAAACAAGATGATGCAAGAAGATGGAAAATATGATAAGCTCATTGATTTAGAATCTGACACGATGGATAAATTAGCACGTGCAAAAGCTTTTAATGATATAAATGTACTGCGTAGTGGTAATCTTTCTATGTATCGTAACCAAATTATTTTTGGTAAGGTACCATTAGGAAAGGACAAAGATTTTAGAGGTATAGTAGATGAAGATCCTGAATCACAAAATGCGTTTATAAAGAAAGACTATAAAAAGCGTAATAAGAACGAAACGGACGACGATAATTACGAAATATATAGTCATGCAAGGAAGATATGTACCAAGTATATAAAAAGCAGAATTGACAAAATCTTTGCAGATGTACTACCAGATGATCACGAGGATGATTTTATCGCTCAGGATGTAAGTAAGCCAGATTCGATGGATAATCCGAGTCAACCTATAGACCCTTCAAATGATGCAGTCAAAATATGATGGATAAATGTTTCTATTGTAATTCCACATTAATCCTTTCACATTATGTGGATATTTATGGAAATCATTGTTGCAAAAAACATATTGATTCCGAGAATTGTGTGGGCTATTGTTCAGAATGTAGAAAACTTGTACCAATAGCAGGCAATACGATTTCTGACGGACGTATAATTTGTCCAGATTGTATGAAAATCGCCGTGAGTCCCAAGCGTCCATTTGATTGGATGCTTGGGCAGGTCGTTGAACGATTGCATAAAGCCGGTTTTAAAGATTTGAGGGTTGATGACATAACGATTTGGACTGCAACAAGTCAAGAAATGGCGGCCTATAAGAAAGGCGAAGTAAGTATCTTTAATGAAGGTTTTTGTTCTTTACAATCAAATGGGAAAATTAAGATTTTTGTTCAGTCTCATCATACAAAAATTCATTTTGCAGGTGTTCTTGCTCATGAATTGATACATGCATGGTGTTTCAAACATGGTCTGTTGAATATTCCTTCGCAGATTGCTGAAGGAATGTGTAATCTTGCAAGTTATTACGTTTATCATTCAATCGATTTCCCTCTTGCAAGAATATACGAGAAACAATTATTTGATGATCCCGACCCAATTTATGGCGATGGATTCAGAGCAATTTATGATATATACAAAGACAATGGCTGGGATGCCATACGTCAAATAGCTGTAAACTCTAATAATTCATAAAATTATGGGATTAGAAAGATTTCATGGTGAATCTGCCCCTAATGCAGAAATGAAGTGCTTATGTACCATAGTAGTTGACGTTTCTGGTACAATGGAACCTTGTATTGGAGAACTTAATGAGGCGCTCAGAAACTTCTTCAAAGATATAGAATATGGTAATGGCGTTCCTGAAAGTACGAAGGAACAGCTGGAAGTATGTATTATAGCCTTTGATCAGGATGTTATGTTCAAGCGAAATCCTTGTCTTCTTGATCAAGGTGAAATGCCACCAAGACTTGTAACAAGAGGGAGTACAACTGAATCCGTTGCTGCTCTTGAAGCTGCAATCCAAATGACAAATGATCGCAAAGAATTTTATAAAGAAACTGGACAGCCTTATTATCGTCCATGGATTGTGTTTATGACCGATGGCGAACCTAATCCATACGATGAAGCAAAGATTTCTGCTCTTGAAGCAAGAATAAAGCAAGATGCAAAAAACAGAAGCTACTATATCCAGGGACTTGGCGTTGGTTCTCAAATTTCTGAGAGAACAATTAAAAGATTAACTGCAGGTAATGCTCAACAACTTAAAGGAACAAATTTCGGAGCCTTTTTCAAATGGTTGAGCAATAGCATGTCAATAATTGTGTCTTCAAAACCTGGACAGAAAGTTGACATTTCTGGTGGTCAAAGTGAATGGATGAAACCTTTTGACAGTTTTGAAATATGATAAAAATTATAAAGTCTGTAAATGACTTTTGGAATCATTTATTGCATAAAGAAAACAGTGAAGAGTTGCCAAATGGTAATTCTTCATTGTTGGTTGCAAATAGCATTACTGCTCCCGATGAGTCTAAAGAAAACTCAGTAGAAGCAGTCGATACTGAAACAAAAGATGGAAATGAAGAAATCAAGGAAGATGAACAAAAGGAAAGTACTTTAGATACATTAACAAGTCCTTCTTATGATTTTATTCGTAAACAAACCTACATAAAATATAACGAATCAATTATATTAGGAGCTTCTATTAGAGGAAGATCTCACATTGAGTCTAATACAGAATGTCAAGATTATCATTTATATCAGGAACTTTCAGAAGGATGGAGTATACTTGTTGTCTCTGATGGTGCAGGTTCTGCGAAACATGCAGGAAGAGGTTCAAAGGCAAATTGTACAATATCAATGAAACTGCTATCGGACATGATTGCAAAGAACAAATGGATAGAAAACTCTATATTGCCTTCCGAACTTGATTGGCACATAGAGTTTCGCACAATCTGTGAGAAAACGAGACTGATTTATCAAAATAAAGTAGAAGAAATGAATGATGGATCAGTTGTTACTGATTTTAATGCCACCCTTTTGATTTGTATTATAACCCCAAAAGGAATATTATCAGGACACATAGGAGATGGACGAATGGGATATTTATCAAATGATGGGGAATGGAAAAATCTAATTACTCCACATAAAGGTGAAGAAGGAAATCAGACATTATTCCTTCAGAGCAATTGGGATAAGCCACATGTACCCGCGTTGAAAGTTAGCAACGTTTATGTTCCTGAAACTAGAGTTGTCTGTGAAATTCCTAAGGCGGTAGTACTAATAAGCGATGGTTGCGAACGCTCTTGTTGGGAATGTTCTATTTTAGACCCGACCATTGGGAAATACACAGATGTGAATAAACCACATCCTGGGTTTATGAATCCCTTAATAGAATCCATTGTTGGCGAAGATGATAGTAAAAGATTTGATTTGTTTGTTGATATAATTGACAAAGGGACTAAATCATGTCAAACTGAACGTGACGACAAGACAATGCTTATAGCAATGTCAACTACAAATTATGGAATATCAAATATATAAAAACGGCAAAGCCATAAAAATCGAGCTGGTTTCTTCTGAAATAAGCAGTGGTGGACAAGGTAGAATTTTCAAAATACAAAATCCGTCTTTCCTTCATGGCTATTGTGCAAAAATATACAAAGATGTTCATCATGCTGATTCTAATCGAGAAAAGATTGAATACATGGTTGTAAACAAGCCAGCAAATGCAAATATGGCAAATATTCGCATTTGCTGGCCTGAGTATATTGTACATAACAATCAAGGAGCATTTTGTGGATATGTAATGCGATTAGCATTTGCCGGAAGTAGAGATCTTAAAATCATCGAAATCTTTTCTGTAGGCAAGACCATCGAGCAAAAATATCCCAAATTTCCAGAATGGCATAACAAATATGAGCTTGATTCTCCTACCGGTTTCATCAATAGGATTAAGATGCTTCATAACTGGGCTTTGGCAACTGAAATTATCCATAACAGTGGTAAATATGTTATAGTAGATTTAAAGCCAGAAAATGTATTAGCTACCTCTGATGGTAAAATCTCAGTGGTAGATACTGATTCTTTTCAAATAGTAGATGGGACAAAGACTTTTCCTGGCCCAGTTGCGACCCCGGAATATTTTGCAAAATTTGCAAAGGAACGCCATTCAAAAAAGTTATTCCAGACATATGATTGCGACAATTTTGCTTTAGCTGTTTCTTTTTACAAGATTCTTGTTGGAACTCATCCTTATAGTGGATTCAAGCTTCTGCCTCCTTATAATACAGACGAATACTCTGACATTGCATCGAGAATAGATGCAGAACTATTCGTTTTTGGCAAAAATCGCAGTCGCATAGAATTGCTGAAGCAAAATAATCTTCATGAACGATTCTTTAAGTTGCCGCAAATTCTTCAGACATTGTTCATGCAAGCCTTTACTCAGGAGCAACAACCGTCATCAACTATTTGGAAACAAGCACTAAAATCCATTTTGTCGCCTGGAACTAAGGTAAGAATACCTCATTCAAGAGTAGACATCACAAGTAGCGCAAATTCTGAAATGCGCTGTCTATGTGTATTGCTCATTGATGTATCTGGCTCGATGAAACTATGTGAAGACACACTCAATACTTCCATCAAAAATTTTATGTCTGATTTGCTTCATGGGAAAAATGGCTTTAAGGAATATTCAAAGGAGCAAATTGAATTGGCAATAGTTCAATTTGATAGTGAAGTAAAAGTGTTGAGAATGCCATCTTTGGTGAAACGTGGAGATCGACTTCCTATTCTTCAAGTTAGAGGTCTAAACACGAATACAGTAGGAGCAGTTCGTAAAGCGATGTCCTTAATCGAAAATAGGAAAATTGAACATAAAATGAAAGGACTTTCCTATTATCGTCCATGGATAATTTTGTTAACTGATGGTAATCCAAATCCATGTAGCCAAGCAGATCTTCAATCATTACTGTATGATGTAAGCCATTCTATATCTGCTAATAAGTTTATGCTTACTGCAATTGGCATAGGTAATAGTGTCGATAAGGAATTTTTGTCGGCTATTAGTAATAATAATTATCATAGAATAGGTCAAGCTAATATTAGCACATTCTTTCAAGCCCTAAGTGCAAGTATGACTATGACCTATGGTGATAATCCTCAAGACAATCTCTCTGCCGAATTAGACAATGAATTGCAGAACGAAATATAAGTAGCCTAATTACACACGTTAATGTTATGCACTAACAGATTTCTCTTATTAAACGTTAGAAAATGTTTCCTCTAAAACTTCTTATAGATGCAGGTGTTATAGCTGCAGATTACATTCATCGGCAATCAAAATATATTGGATGCAATGATACTGAACTTGCCAAGGATGCAGCTGTTATTGCTGCACATGTATATGGAAACAGGCCTAATATAAAGTTAAGAAATAGTTGGAAAATCTGTCGAAAGAATTTTGGGGTAGTCTTAGAAGATAGAGACGGAACGGGGCTAGTGTCAAAGGTTTATCAACGAACATGGAATGGTCAGAAACAATATATTTATGCTACAGCTGGTACTAATCCTGATAACATAAATGATTGGATAGCAAACTTCTCTCAATTAGCAGGATTCTCTGAACAATACCAACATGCTGTAGAAAATGCTAGAATCATTTCTTCAATGGTAGGTAGTGCGCCTCTCTATTTTGTAGGACATTCGCTTGGTGGAGGGGAAGCTGCTTTAAATGCAATGGCTACAGGAAGATCGGCAATAACTTTTAATGCTGCAGGTGTAAGTAATTATTCTCGTACAGCAAATAGTATAAGCCTTACTAAAAGAGATTTCATGATAGATGCTTATATAGTTGCAACAGATTGGCTTAATATGATTCAAACAGTAGGCAATGTTGCAGTTCCTATATTAGGAGGTGGAATTACGAGATTAGCAATACAGAAACTTGTGGGAATCTCAAGTATGTTGACAACGGCAGATGGGAAAATACACTATCTTACTCCCAAAAGCGATGATTCAATGTTGAATGGGCACAGTATGGAAACCGTTCTTGCAAGCCTTGGTTTATAAATATCTTTAAACACAATGATAATTGAATATTCATACATAACAGCCCCTCTACTTGGTGGTATTATCGGCTATATAACCAATGACATTGCCATCCGAATGCTTTTCCGTCCTCATACTGCAAAGTATATCTTTGGCATTCATATTCCTTTCACTCCAGGAATTATTCCAAAGGAGAAAGGTCGTATTGCTTTAGCCATGGGTAGTGCTATTAGCGAGAATCTGATGAATAAGGAGGTACTGGAAAAGTATCTGCTATCGGATGAAATGGTAGGCAAGATACGTAGTTCTGTTGAAAAGTTTACAAATAAACAGAAAACGAACAATGAGAGCGTTAGGGCATTCTTATGCCATTATCTTTCAGAAGAAGAGGTACAGGCTATTGCTTCAAGCATTAACGAGAATATAGCCAAGGAGACCTACACTAAACTTGCAGATCCAATTGTCGGCGAAACTGTTGCCAAGGTAGCGATGGATCATGTCGGAAAATCACTCAGTGGTGATGGTGCAAAGATCTTGCTCGCTGGTGTTGGTGGATTGGCAAAAGGCATTGGAGGAATTGCAAGTACATTGCTTGGTGTTGATATAGTTGGTAAGTTTCTAAGTTTGCTTCGTGAACCAGCTGAACGTTTTCTTGCCAACAACATCAATACGATGCTCGCAGAAAATGGAGAAGAAATTGTGAACAACATGTTGGGCAATGAAGTGAATACATTCCTTGATAAGCCAATTGCTACTTTATTGCAAGGACATGAAGAACAGCTTGGACAAATCCCTAACTCAGTTGAGTCTATATACAGAACAGTCATAACAGAACATCTTCCACGTATTCTTGACTCCATTGATATTAGCCGCATAGTATCAGAACGAATCAACGAGATGGATATGGACGAAACGGAGAAGTTAATATTCCAAGTGATGGATAAAGAGCTTAAAGCCATTGTTTGGTTAGGAGCTGCTCTTGGTACAATTATGGGGTGTATAAATCTCTTGATAAGATAACTACCAATGCCAATCTATCCTTGTCTTCCCTTATGACCGATGCTGGTCTTAACTTATGATCATGGTTGGCCTTAACTTATGATCAAAATAAGGATAAGGAGAGACCTCTAAGAAGAAGGGTGTTAACTGTTAACACGAAACTGACGAAAAACGTTAATTGCAAAGCGTACACCGGACTCCGCTATGCGCCTGAAGCGTAACCGTAACCCGTACTCTGTAGCTTCAGAGGACGAGAATGAACCGTACTTAGTGTTAGTGAACATCAATTCTGGATTGTTCGACCTGATGACCAGAGATGAGTTAAAGTTCGTCATCGGCCATGAACTCGGTCATTTAATCAACAAAGATACTGCATTGGCTCGTCTCATACAGTTCGTATTCCCTCCGCAGACAGCAGCACCTGTTACCCTTCAGTACAAGATACGTCTGCACGAATAATTGGCCGAACTTGTGGCTGACCGTTATGGCTATATTGCCACGGAAGATCTTGGCGTTTGCGTGACCGCATTTTTCAAGATGGCTTCCAGCCTGGATTTGGTGAAGATGAACGTGAGCATTGAGGCATTGCTTGCAGACAATAACCGCAGGATGGAGTACTTCCTAAAAGACAAAGGTATGAGTAGAGCTTCACACCCAGTCAATCCAATCCGTGTACAAGCCCTCAACCTGTTTGCCAAGTCGAAATCGAAAGAGGATTTGGATAAGGGCATGGAAGAGCTGATAGCCATCTTACTGAAAGTGGGTGACTGCGAGCAGGACGAATATACGGCAAAGTTCATTGCGTCCGCCGGTCTTATTGTTGCGAATGCTGATGACAACATTGCGAAAGATGAGATAGACCTCATTATCTCTCAGTTGGCATCGTTGAAGATTTTCCCACGACAGTTCTTGGACGAGATAGCAAAGGGCGACGTGA
>ERZ1673698.2043-NODE-2043-length-15464-cov-13.682848_pt1 | contig 15464 bp, 12 predicted proteins | sample MGYA00580228_ERZ1673698 | MGnify/ENA primary metagenome ERZ1673698 (study PRJEB41218, sample SAMN15661768) | gut metagenome | host: Homo sapiens | place: Canada: London | collected 2015-08-20/2019-03-30 | study: EMG produced TPA metagenomics assembly of... | reverse complement strand
GCCCTATGCGTCCGTGTGTGTCGGGAGATATCTCGAGAGCGAGCTCTCGGATATTTCCCGACACCCCCATCCGCGCCTGCCTGGTGGCAGGCTGAAAAGCCGCAAATACAAAAAGTCCGCCTTTGGCGGTAAAAAAAGTCCGGCTGCGCCGGTACAAAAAAATGATTACCTTATTTCCTATCCGTAGCGTCATATAGATGAAAGAACACAAGCTGCTATTCCTGCCGTGGTAACGCCTTCGGCTAATCGCAACTCTTACAGAGTAGCTATACCTTATTATATATATACCCAGGGTAGAGGTGCTGCACGCCTCAACCCTGGGCTATGAAATCGCAACTCCTACAGAGTTGCCAAGGGTGCGCCCCGTCCACCATAGGCCCCATCCTAACCTTCCCCACGGGGAAGGAAAAAAGCCCAAATGATGTTCATATTCCAATCTTTTTCAAGGAACGGAGCGCAATCATAACCCCCTAAAGCACAGCGAGAATGAATTCTCGCCCCTTGGGGGATGGTTAGGGAGGGGCCTACAATCAGCTGTTTTTTTACCGCCAACGGCGGACTTTTTTTACGGCCAACGGCCGCTTTTTGAACCATGCCGGCTGTTGTCGTCATGCAAAGCATGGCGTTGGGGATGGTGGCGACGACAAGGAGGAAAACGAGTTTCCCGACTGGTGTCACCGACAGCCACAAAAAGGCGAAGCCGACAACAGCCGCCATGGCTTTTTGTGTTTATATCAACCCCTAATAGAAGCAGTTATTAATGGATTAATCCCGCAATTGAAACCTTGTTTCCTGCCGTGGTAACGCCTACGGCTAAGCGCAACTCTTACAGAGTAGCTACACCTTATTATATATATACCCAGGGTAGAGGTGCTGCGCCCCTCAACCCTGGGCTATGAAATCGCAACTCCTACAGAGTTGCCAGGGGTGCGTCCCGTCCACCATAAGCCCCATCCTAACCTTCCCCACGGGGAAGGAAAAAAGCCAAAACAAAGACCCCATACCAGCCTTTTTCAAGAAAAAGAGCGTAACTACAATCCCCTAAAGCACAGCGAGAATGAATTCCCGCCTCTTGGGGAGGGTTGGGGAGGGGCTTTCAACCCTCTCTCCTTGTGGAGGACCGTGTAGGGGCTTCCATTGTCTATGTGCCGTGCTTATTTCTTATCGTACGCGTGTACGGGGTAGTCGATGGTGTAGTGCAGGCCACGGCTCTCTTTGCGCTCGATGGCCATACGGGTGATGAGGTAACCTGTGTTGATCATATTGCGCAACTCGCAGAGCTCCTTGCTTACCTTGACGCGCTTGAAGAGGTTTTCGGTCTCTTCGTAGAGCAGGTCCAGGCGATCCCAGGCACGCTTGAGGCGCAGGTCGCTGCGCACGATGCCCACATAGTTGCTCATGATTTCGCCCACCTCCTTCACACTCTGCGTGATGAGCACCTGTTCCTCATTGGTCATGGTGCCGTCGTCGTTCCAGTCGGGCACCTTGTCGTTGAAGTCATACTCGTCGACGTGCTCTATGCTGTGGCGTGCTGCGGTCTCAGCATATACCACCGCCTCGATGAGCGAGTTGCTGGCCAGGCGGTTGCCGCCGTGTAGACCCGTACACGAGCACTCGCCGATGGCGTAGAGCCGGTTGATGCTCGAGCATCCGTTGAGGTCGACCTTGATGCCACCACACATGTAGTGGGCTGCGGGACGCACGGGGATATACTCCTTGGTGATGTCGATGCCTATGGATAGACACTTGGCATAGATATTGGGGAAGTGGTGGCGCGTCTCTTCTGGGTCTTTATGGGTGACGTCGAGGCAGACGTGGTCGAGTCCGTGGGTCTTCATCTCGCGGTCGATGGCACGCGCTACGATGTCGCGCGGAGCCAGCGAGAGTCGCTTGTCATACTTCTCCATGAAACTCTCGCCGTTGGGCAGACGCAGTATGCCGCCGTAGCCACGCATGGCTTCGGTGATGAGGTAGGCGGGGTGGGTCTCGCCGGGGTGGTAGAGCGAGGTGGGGTGGAACTGTACAAACTCCATGTCCTGTACGGTGCCCTTGGCGCGGTAGACCATAGCCTCGCCGTCGCCGGTGGCAATCACGGGGTTGGTGGTGGTCTGGTAGACGGCTCCGCAGCCACCGGTACACATCACGGTGACCTTGCTCAGATAGGTGTCTACCTTCTGGGTGTCGGGGTCGAGCACGTAGGCTCCATAGCAGTTGATATAGGGAGTGCGTCGGGTGACGCGCGCACCGAGGTGGTGCTGGGTAATAATCTCTACGGCAAAATGGTTTTCCTTGATATCGATGTCGGGGTTGCTGCGCACGGCTTCCATCAGACCGCGCTGTATCTCGGCACCGGTGTCGTCGGCATGGTGCAGGATGCGGAACTCGGAGTGGCCTCCCTCGCGGTGCAGGTCGAACTCGCCGTTGTCCTTGCGGTCGAAGTTGACACCCCAGTTGACGAGCTCCTTGATCTGCTCGGGCGCCATCGTCACTACCTGCTCTACGGCCTTGGGGTCGCTGATGTAGTCACCGGCTATCATGGTGTCTTCGATATGCTTTTTGAAATTGTCTTTCAGCAGATTGGTTACCGACGCCACTCCGCCTTGGGCAAAGTAGGTGTTAGCTTCGTTGAGCGATGTCTTGCATATCATGCAGACCTTACCTTTATGTGCTCTCGCTACCTTAAGCGCATAACTCATTCCGGCTACGCCTGAGCCGATAATGAGAAAATCGTACTTGTAAACCATATTTATCTTATTTCGGTGCAAATTTACTAAAAATAATAATAATCATAACTCTTTTGGCAATTAAATTCGTAATTTTGCATACAGTTATTATGAACAGGATATTCCATTACAGGGTTACGGCCATCGACGTGAGTGCCATCGTGCTCATGGCTTTGCTCTCCTTCTACTTCTTCTGGATGCTGAGGGTGGTGGTGGCACTGCCTGTGGCAGCCGTGTGGGTGCTGATGGTCGAGCGCGTGCTCCATACCACCTATACCTTCACTCCCGAGGCCCTCGTGGTGAGCGGAGGTCGCTTCTCGCGTACCCGCAGCATTGCCTATGCCGATGTAAGCCGTTGCCAGACGATGACAAACTGCTTCGGGCTGGTCGGCTATGTGCTCGTAGAGTATGGCAAGGGCAGGTCGCTGAGTCTGAAACCACAGATGGAACAGCTGTTTGTAGATGAAATGACAAAGAGAATAACTGTTAAACAATGACGCGTACCTATTTATATATATTAGGTTGGCTGCTGATGTGGCTGACCGCAGTTCCCGTACAGGCCCAGAACGTAGCGGGCGAGGACGAGACAGTGGGGGGGACTCTGCCTGCCGACACCCTCGTGCGCGACTCGCTCTCGCTGAAGTGGCCACAGTCTGCCGTACATGGCATCGACCGTCTCCTCGAGGCCGATATGTTCCAGACCTCTCAGGTAGGGCTCATGGTCTATGACCTCACAGCCGACTCTGTCATCTACCGTCACAACGAGCGGCAGATGATGCGTCCGGCGTCGACCATGAAGCTGCTCACCGCCATTGCCGCCATCGACCGTCTCGGCGGTTCGTATCAGACCAAGACCGAGCTGTGCTATACCGGGCATATCGCCAACCGTACCCTCGAGGGCGACATCTACTGCGTGGGTGGCATGGACCCCCTCTTCAATGCCGATGATATGTCAGCCTTTGTCGAGAGCATCCGTAAGATGGGCGTCGACACTATCCGCGGCCACCTCTATGCCGACAAGAGCATGAAGGACTACGACCTGCTGGGCGAGGGATGGTGCTGGGACGACGACAACCCCGTGCTCACGCCCCTCATCTATGGCCGCAAGGACCAGTTTATGGAGCGCTTTGAGCGTGAACTGCGCGAGTCGGGGCTTGTGGTCCAGGCTTTTGCCTCTACTGCCGTCAAGCCCGACACAGCCTTCTGCATCTGCGCCCGTTATCACACCATCGACCAGATACTCATGCGTATGATGAAGGAGAGCGACAACCTCTATGCCGAGTCGCTCTTCTATCAGCTCGCTGCCTCGGGTGGTGCCCGTCCGGCTTCGGCCCGTCACGCCCGCCAGTATATCCGTCGCCTTATAGACAAGGTAGGACTCCACGGTCAGCGCTACCGCATTGCCGACGGTTCGGGTCTGTCGCTCTACAACTATGTCACCGCCGAACTCGAGGTGCGTCTGCTCCGCTATGCCTATCGTTATCAGAATATCTATATTCATCTGCTCCCTTCGTTGCCTAAGGCAGGAGTAGATGGCACTCTGGAAAAGCGTATGCACGGAACCTTCACCAAGGATAACGTCAAGGCAAAGACCGGCACCCTTACCGGCGTCATCTCGTTGGCAGGCTACTGCACTGCCGCCAACGGGCACCAGCTCTGCTTCGCCATACTCAACCAGGGAGTGATGCGCGCCAGCGATGCCCGCCACTTCCAGGACCGCGTCTGCGAAGTCCTCTGCAATCCGCAGTGATTGGCGGGAGAGTGGGAGACACGCAATAAACCCATAATAGAGCCACCGCAAGCAGCAGCAACTCTGTAGGAGTTGCCAGGGGTGCGTACCATCAACCACAAGCCCCATCCTAACCTTCCCCAAGGGGAAGGAAAAAAGCCAAAACAAAGGCCCCATACCAGCCTTTTTCAAGAAAAAGAGCGCAATCATAACCCCCTAAAGCACAGCGAGAATGAACTCCCGTCCCTTGGGGAGGGTTAGGGAGAGGCTTCTAAGCAGCTGTTTTTTTACCGCCACCGGCGGCCTTTTTTTACGGCCACCGGCCGCTTTTTGAACCGTGGCGGCTGTTGTCGTCATGCAAAGCATGGCGTTGGGGGTGGTGGCGACGACAAAAAGGAAAACTCGTTTTCCGACTGGCGTCCCCGACAGCCCCCAAAAGGCGAATCCGACAACAGCCGCCATGGCTTTTTGTGTTTATATCAACCCCTAATAGATGCAGCTATTAATGGATAAACCCCGTAATTGAAACCTTGTTTCCTGCCGTGGTAACGCCTTCGGCTAACCGCAACTCTTACAGAGTAGCTAAGTAGGGTGGGTTTCTTACCCAGGGTAGAGGCGCTGCTCGCCTCAACCCTGGGCTATGAAATCGCAACTCCTACAGAGTTGCTGCTGCTTGCGGACCTCAATTCATCGTTGATGATGCGCCCGCCAAGGGTTATACATAATTTGGTTGTTGTCGATGATATGCACACCAACAACCATGTATGGTTATCCCATCGTAGGCGGTGCGCACCCCTGGCAACTCTGTAGGAGTTGCGTTTCCTCAGCCCTGGGTTGCGGGCGAAGCACGCTACCCAGGGTAAGCGACCAACTAATATAGCTACTCTGTAAGAGTTGCGCTTAGCCGTAGGCGTTACCAGCCTTTCAACCCATTACTATGTCCCCTTATATATATAAATAGGTATAGGGGGAAACGCAATTATTTCCTGATTAGTCCCCGTGGTTCTGGAATTGCGCAAATTTTGCGCTAAAAATTACCTGCTGTAACGCAATTTTCACCTTAAAAAGTTTTTTGGTCTCATAATTAATTGTAAATTTGCATCAGCATCATCTTAATAATTGATAAAATATGAGTAAAAAATGTAGTTTAACATTACTCTTTTTCTTGCTTTTCATGCCTTTGTCTCTTTTGGCACAAGAGATAACGGTCAAGGGAAAAGTCTCTGAGAAAGGTACTGGCGAACCCTTGCCGGGCGCAAGCGTAGTAGTCCAGAAATCCACAAAGGGTGTTATGACCGACGTTGATGGTGGCTATGAAATCAAAGTCAAGCCAACCGACAAACTTGTGTTCTCCTACGTAGGTATGGAGGACAAAGTCGTTACCGTGGGAAACCAGACAGTTATCAATGTAGAGCTTGCCCCCAAGGGTAACGAGCTTGACGAGGTAACGGTCGTAGCCTACGGTAAGCAGAAGAAGGAAAGTATCGTGAGCTCTATCACCACGGTAAACGCCAAAGATCTGCGTGTGCCGTCGAGCAACCTTACCCAGTCTTTTGCCGGTAACATCGCCGGTATGATTGCTTACACACGTTCGGGTGAGCCTGGTCAGGACAACACCGACTTCTTCGTTCGTGGTGTGACAACCTTTGGTGAGGGTGGATCCAACCCACTTATTCTTATCGATAACATCGAGCTGACATCTGCCGACCTTAATCGTCTGCGTCCCGATGATATCGAGAGCTTCTCTATCTTGAAAGACGCCTCTGCAGCTGCCCTCTACGGTGCCCGCGGTGCTAACGGTGTAATCCTCGTTACCACCAAGCGCGGTGAAGAAGGTCCCGCCAAGATCTTCGGCCGTATCGAGCACTCTTTCCAGAGCCCTCTTCGCAAGGTTGAGTTGGCTGACCCTGTAACCTATATGCAGTGTTACAACGACGCTTTGATTTCTCGCGGTTCGCTGAATATTGATGACCTCGTCTACAGCCAGGACAAGATCGAGCAGACCGGTAAGCCCGGTGCCAACCGTCTTATCTACCCTGCCAACGACTGGTACAACATGCTGTTCAAGAACGTATCTCACAGTACCCGTGCTGACGTTTCTATCCGCGGTGGTGGTAAGGTGGCTACCTATTATATCTCTGGTGCCTATACTCAAGATGGCGGTATGCTCAAGGTTGACCATCGCAACAGCTTCAACAACAATATCGACAGTAAGAAATACACCATGCGTGCCAATGTGGATGTTAATGTCACCAAGACCACCAAAGTGGGTCTGCGCCTGACCGGTAACTTTGATGACTATAGCGGTCCGATGTCGTCTGGTAATGACATGTTTGTCAATGTTATGCACGCCGACCCCGTACTCTTCCCCGCTTTCTATCCTATGGATGAAGAGCACAAGGGTATCAAGCACATCATGTTTGGTAACTACCTCGATGGTCGTTACATCAACCCCTACGCCGAGATGGTACGCGGTTACAAGGACTACCAGCGTTCACAGATGATCGCTGCCTTGCAGCTCGATCAGGACTTGAGCTTCATCACCAAGGGTCTGAAGTTCACCACCCTGTTCAACCTCTCTCGTCTCTCTGACTTCGGAATCAAGCGCTACTTCCAGCCTTATTGGTACACTCTCGGTGAGTATGACTCTTACACAGGCGAATACCACATTACTCGTCTGAACGAAAATGGTACTGACTATCTTACTTATAATGAAGATGCCAAGAATGTGGTTAACACCATGTACTGGGAAAGCCGTCTGTACTGGAACCGCACCTTTGGCAAGCACTCTCTCGGTGCGCTTACCGTATTCACCACTCGCGAGGAGCGCAAGGCCAATGCTGGTACTCTCCAGCTCTCTCTGCCTTCACGCAACGTGAGCCTCGCAGGTCGTTTCACTTATGGTTATGATGACCGCTACTTCGCTGAGTTCAACTTCGGTTACAACGGTTCTGAGCGTTTCTCCTCTGAGCATCGTTGGGGTTTCTTCCCATCAGTAGGTCTCGGCTGGTTGGTATCTAACGAGAAGTTCTTCCAGCCTCTTACCAATGTCATCAGCAAACTGAAGCTCCGTGCTTCTTATGGTCTCGTGGGTAATGACAAGATTGGTGGTTCCAAGAACCGTTTCTTATATCTCTCAGAGATGTTAATGAATAATACCGGTGTAAAGTCTTATTTTGGTGAAAACCTTCAGACTTCATCTAATGGTATTACCTTCAAGCGTTATGCAAACTCAGCCATCACTTGGGAGCGCGCCAAGAAGCAGAACTACGCTATAGAGCTCTCTCTCTTCGGTGACCTTGACATCATCGCCGAGTACTACCGTGAGAAGCGTACCGATATCTATATGACACGTGCCGATATTCCTTCTACAATGGGTCTGCAGACCTCTATCGGTGCCAACATCGGTGAGGCAACTGCCCACGGTGTGGACATCCAGGTAGAGTATCGCAAGAACTGGAACAAGGACCTCTGGACATCTGCCCGCGGTAACTTCACTTTCGCCCGCAGTAGATATGATGTATACGAGGAGCCTACTTACAAGGAAGGCTATCGCCAGCACGCTGGTCGCAGCATCAAGCAGAAGTGGGGTTATATCGCTGAGCGTCTGTTCGTTGATGACGAAGAGGCTGCCAACAGCCCCTCACAGGCTGCTTTCGGTTCACAGTATGGCGGTGGTGACATCAAGTACACCGATGTCAATAAGGACGGTGTAATCAATGAGGCTGATATGGTGCCAATCGGTAATCCTACTTCACCTGAATTCATCTACGGTTTCGGTTTTTCTGTAGGTTACAAGGGCTTCGACCTCTCTATGTTCTTCCAGGGCCTCGCCAATGAGTCATTCTGGATTAATGCCGGTGGTTTCTCTACTACCAATGAAGAAACCAAGGGTGGTTTGGCTCCATTCTACAAGAACACCCAGCTGCTCAAGGCCATCGCCGACGACCACTGGAGCGAGAGCAACCGCAATCTCTACGCATTCTGGCCCCGTCTGAGCACTTATCTCAACAACAACAATACCCAGCCCAGCACTTGGTGGATGCGCGACGGTTCGTTCATTCGTCTCAAGCAGTTGGAATTTGGTTATACCGTTCCTCGTAACCTCACCAAGAAGTGGCACATGGAGAGCCTGCGCTTCTATGTATCGGGTAGTAACCTCCTCAACTGGAGCAGCTTCAAGATGTGGGATCCCGAGCAGGGCTCTTCTGCACTGAACTATCCTCTGCAGCGCACTATCAATGTCGGTCTGAATGTTACATTCCAATAAATAGCAATCATTATGATAAAGATATTCAATAAAATCAAGATTTCGGTAATGGCTGCCGTTGTTGCTCTGATGGGTCTTACGGCGTGCAACGATTACCTTGATGTAGTACCCGATGGTGGCGACCCTACTTTACCTGATGCGTTCGCCCTTCGTTCGGTAGCCTATCGTTACCTCGGTACTTGCTATAGCTATATGCCTAAGGATGGTACCGGCAGCGACCCTGCTATGCTGGGTAGCGACGAGCTCGTGGACCTCTATCCCCGTACCACAGGCAAGTATTTCAGTACCAGTATGACCATGATTGCCCGTGGTTATCAGAACAAGTCAACTGTTTATGGTGATGATTGGCATTCTCTCTTTACCGGTATTCGTGATTGCGACAACCTGATTGACAATGTTGATTTGGTTCCCGATATGAACCAGGAAGAGAAGAACCAGTGGAAGGCCGAGGCTCGTTTCCTCAAGGCTTACTACCACTTCTGCCTTATCCGCAAGTGGGGTGCTATCCCTGTGGTTAAGCACAGTCTGCCTATGGACGCCAGTGTCGAGGATGTACGTGTATATCGCGATCCTATCGATACTTGCTTCAACTTCGTGCTCAGCGAACTCGATAAGGCCATCCCTGACCTTGCAGAGTCCTTCTCCAATACCGAGTATGGTCGCATCACCAAGGCTATCGGTTATGCGTTCAAGGCACGTGTAGCCTGCTACGCCGCCAGTCCTCTCTTCAATGGCAACGATGACCAGAAGAACCTCGTAGACAAGCGCGGTGTGCAGCTCTTCCCCGCCAAGACCGAAGAGCAGAAGCTCGAGCGTTGGCAGTATGCCGTTGACGCTTGTAAGGCTGCCATCGAGGAGTGTCAGAAGATTAACGTCAAGCTCTATGAGGGCGAGGATATCCTCTATCGTATGAACGATACGCTGAAGACCGACCTCATTCTCCGTGGCGCTATGTGCGAGAGATGGAACTCTGAGCTCATCTGGGGTAACACCCAGTCCTGGACTTCCGAGCGTATTAACTGGCAGGTTATGGGTTGTGTCAATCTCCAGTACGAGGAGAATCCGCAGTTTACAGGTGCTCTTACCGGTTATCGTTGTTTCGGTGTGCCATTGAAGGTGGCTGAAGAGTTCTATTCTAAGCATGGTGTCCCAATCGCTGTTGACAAGGATCGTCAGGCAGGTTGGAATGAAATGGAAATCAAGCGTGGCGACGAGCAGAACCAGTTCTATCTCGAGCGTGGCTATGAGACTGTGAAGCTCAACTTCGACCGCGAACCTCGATTCTATGCCTTCTTGGGCTTCGACGGTGGCAAGTGGCTCGGCCAGCTTACCGATGCTGAGTACAACGACCTGACCTCTGACAAGGTGAAGAAGGTCAAGTGCCGCGTAGGACAGTATGCCGCCAAGGCAGGTGCCAACGTAGGTCCTGTGACAGGCTACTTCCCCAAGAAGACCTTCCCCTACAAGAACCGTGTCAATGCAGCCAACGGTACTACCAATATATCTTCTACTTGGTTCCCTTATCCTATCATGCGTCTTGCCGACCTCTATCTGCTCTATGCCGAGGCCATCAACGAACTTGAAGGTCCTAACGGTGCCCACAGTACCGACCTCTTCTATTATATCAACGCTGTTCGCGAGCGTGCCAAGATTCCAGATGTCAAGACTGCTTGGGATGACTACAGCACCAACCCCGGTTACTACAATACCCAGACTGGTATGCGCGCCATCATCCATCAGGAGCGTATGAACGAGCTCGCTTTCGAGAGCCAGCGTTTCTGGGATATCCGTCGTTGGAAGGAAGGTCCAACTGAGTACAATAAGAACATCTATGGTTTCAATATCGCAGGTGCTTCTGCCGAAGACTATTACAAGAAGACCCTCGTATTCGAGCAGCCCTTCTTGGTACGCGATTATTTCTGGCCCATCAGTACGTACAACATGGAGCACAACCCCAATTTGATTCAGAACACTGGTTGGTAAACTAATATTAGACATTATACGATTATGAAGAAATTATTATTATCGTTCAGCATATTGCTCCTGTCTGCTATGGCTATCTCCAGCTGTAGCGACGGAGACAGAATTGATCAGCGCGGAGGCTTACCCTTGCCCCAGCAGCCCAAGATAGTAGACGTTAAGTCTGTTCCTGGTGGTGCCGTGCTGAAATTCCAGATTCCCGATGACCCATACCTCAAGGGCATCGTGGCTACCTATGAGCGCAATGGTGCCATGGTAGAGTCTCGTATCTCCCGTTATCTTGACACCTTGATGGTAGAAGGCTACGCCGACCTCCAGGAGCATGCTGTAGAGGTACGCAGCTTCAACGCCGACGATGTGAAGTCAGAGGCACAGACCGTAAAGATTACTCCTCTCGAGGCACCAGTCAATACTGCCAGCTTTGAGTTCTTCGAGGCATTCGGTGGTTTCAAGGTTAAGATCAAGAACAATCCTACCAAGGCTACTCTCGCCCTCGTGGTTCAGGCCGATACCCTGAATGCCGACCAGGACCTCACCTACGAGCAGCGCAAGTGGAAGGATGTTTCTACGCTTTTCATGTCGAGCGACTCGGTAATGCTCACACGCCGCAACATGTCGGCTGTGCCCACCGTGCTTTCTGCCTATCTGCGCGACAGCTACGGCAACACCTCTGAGCGCCAGCTTATCAAGATTACTCCTAAGGCCGAGACTGAACTTGACAAGAGCAAGTTCAAGTATTACCCTGTTGCCGACGACAACTTTGTCAACGACCCCAATGGTGGTGGTGTTGCCGCACTCTGGGACAAGGTGACTACCGGTACTGGTAAATTCTTCGTTGCCGCCAAGGGTTGTCCTATCCCCACATGGCTTACCATCGACCTCGGTGTAGGCGAAGAGGGTACCGTGCTTAGCCGTATCAAGACTTATCCACGTTCCGACTACGATGTATTCCAGGGTGGTAACATCCGTCAGTGGGAGTTCTGGGGTATCTATGACGATCCCAAGGAAGACCTTACCAAGAATCCTTGCGCGAAGACCGACCCCGACTACCAGCAGCGTCATGGCTTCAGCCGTGGTTGGGTCATGCTGACCAAGGGTGAGCAGTACAAGCCCTCTGGCTATGCTCCTGACGGCACTGTCGATGGATGGACTCCTGAAGACCGTGAGTATTATCTCTACAATACCGAGTATGAGGTAGACAATACCAATGAGCTTACTCCTAACGCTTACGACAAGATTCGCTACCTGCGTCTCGTAGTGATTAATACCTTCGCTACTTACCAGTATCCCGCTACATCGGGTGCATGGTTTATCGGAGAAATCACACCATGGGGACAGGTGAACAAATAATAACTCTTAAAACGTTAAAGCAATGAGAAAACTATTATATATATCGTTGATAGCCGCACTCGTAGGTAGCTTTACCTCTTGTAAGGATCAGGATGATATCTACAAGGAGTGGGTAGTACCTGGTGGCAGCATTTATCCCGAGAAGGCCAATGGACTCAGAGCTATTCTGGGTTCAGGCAGAGTTCAGCTCAAGTGGGCTGCTCCCAAAGACCCAGCCGTTAAGCGCGCTGTCATCACATGGGACAATGGCGAGAAGTCACGTGAGATTAGTTATGCTGACTTTGAGGGACAGGACAGCATCCTTGTCGAGATTAACGACCTCAAGGAGCAGAGCCACTCTTTCACCATCACCAACTATGATGCCGAGAACCACGTTTCCATGACTTCCGAGAAGTCAGCATCGCCCTATGGCGCCATCTGGCTTTCTACCCACGCTGAGCGTACCATCAAGTCGGCCGAGATGAATGGCGCTGACGCCAACGTAGCCCTTGGCTTCGGTACCAACGAGATGGTGGCTACCAAGTTCCGTTACCTCAACGCCGACGGCGAATGGGTTATCACCGAGCCCGTACCCAGTGCCCAGGCGAGCACAGTCTTTGCCAACGCCAAGGGTGGTGTGCGTTACCAGTACAGTTCTGGTTACTGCCCTGCCGAAGGTCTTGACACCATCTGGAATGACTGGAGCAAGAGTCCTACACCCATCGCCAGCCGCTTAGACCCCTCTGAGTGGGAAGTTACAGCCACTGGCTGGAACGCTGCGACACCTCCCAGCAAGGTATTCGACGGACTTGTTACTACCGACATGACCAAGGCATGGGTTTGGAATAACGGTGGCAAGTGGCCGGTTGTCCTCCAGATTGACATGAAGAAGACTTCATACGTTATCAACCGTATGGTTGTACACAACTTCTTGGCCGGCAACATGGGTAAGCGTCGTCTGTACAACGTGTCTTACTTCTTCGGCGACGAGCCTTTCAACCTTGACCCAGGTTCTGCTTATGCCTCTCCATCTGGCACCCCATGGCCTATCGCTACTGAGCCTACTTTTGCCAAGGCCAAGTACTGGCGTGGCACCACCTTCTGGAATGGTGATGCTTCTCACAACGAGAACGCCAATGGTACTCAGTGTCGCTACATTGCCATGGTAATGCACAATAGCCGCGCAAGCACTCAGATTGCTTGTCAGGAGATTGAGGTTTATGGCTATGACATGGAAGCCGAATAATACACCTTATTATATAATATAGATTAGAAGAGTCCCGATGACCATGAGCGTCATCGGGACTTTTTTGATGGCTGTCGCGCTGTCGATTTATCATTTGTTAGTAATAAATACTGTTAAGATGGCGGTTTTTACGCAGAAATGGAGTAATTTTGCCATCGCAAACAACAAATTTAACATTATACTGACAATGAAAAAGATTAGAGCCGCCGTAGTAGGTTACGGCAATATCGGTCATTACGCCGTGCAGGCCCTCGAAGCCGCCAAGGATTTCGAGATAGCTGGCATCGTGCGTCGTCAAGGCAACACAGACTGCCCATTGGAACTTACTCCTTACGAGGTAGTAGATGATATCTCCCTGCTCCACGATGTAGATGTGGCTATTCTCGCCACGCCTACACGTTCTTGCCCCGACTATTCAGCCAAGATAGTGGCTATGGGCATCAATACCGTCGACAGCTTTGATATCCATACCAGCATCCTCGACTATCGCCGCAAGCAGATGGAAAACTGCAAGAAGGCAGGCCGTGTCAGCGTCATCGCTGCCGGATGGGACCCCGGTTCAGACTCCGTAGTGCGCGTGCTCATGGAGAGCCTTGCCCCCAAGGGACTCAGCTATACTAACTTCGGTCCCGGCATGAGTATGGGTCACTCTGTCTGCGTGCGTAGCAAGGAGGGTGTACGCAATGCCCTCTCTGTCACCATTCCCCTCGGCGAAGGCATCCATCGCCGTATGGTCTATGTAGAGCTCGAAGACGGAGCCACCCTCGAGCAGGTTACTGCCGAGATCAAGGCCGACCCCTATTTCGCCAACGATGAGACCCATGTCTTCGCCGTAGCCTCTGTCGATGATGTGCGCGATATGGGCCATGGTGTCAACCTCGTGCGCAAGGGTGTGAGCGGCAAGACCCCAAACCAGCGTTTCGAGTTCAATATGAGCATCAATAACCCTGCCCTCACCGCTCAGGTGCTTGTCAATGTGGCTCGCGCCACTATGCATCTGCAGCCCGGTTGCTACACCATGCCCGAGATACCCGTTATCGACATGCTCGCTGGCGACCGTGAGGAGATTATCAGTCATCTGGTATAAGCAGAAAACAACGGAAAACGAATCATAATGAATCGCAAAACTTATCTTATGCTTGCCTCCGTGATGGCGGCAGTGGTAGTGGCGCTGCTCATCAGTGCGCGTCCTGCCGATGAAATCATGACCCATAAGGGCAACACCACCATCGTCAACACCACCCAGTTGGGTGCGCAGGTGCGTGGCTTCAAGGGCGCCACTCCCGTGTTGATACACATCGAGAAAAACAAGGTGGTCAAGGTAGAGGCTCTGCCCAACAGAGAGACTCCCAAGTTCTTCGCCCGTGCCAAGGCTGTGCTCCAGCAGTTTGAGGGGCTTACAGTGGCCAAGGCCCAGAAGGCCGAGGTCGATGGCGTCAGCGGCGCCACCTTCAGTTCCAATGCGCTCACCAAGAACGTCAAGCTCGGACTGGAGTATTACAAGAAGCACAAGAAGTAACCAGACAGTATTGGTAACGCCCATACCGCCCTATTTCATACAGCGTGGCAAGGATTGAGTTCCCTGCCACGTTTTTTTTATTGGTGTGGGGGAGGGAGGTGCATTGTGAGCCCCTCCCCAGCTCTCACCAAGGGATGGAAATCCATTCCCGTTGTGTTTAAGTAGGTTATGGTTACGCTCCTTTTCTTGAATAAGGCTGGAATGGGGCCTTTGTTTTGGCTTTTTCCTTCCCCTTGGGGAAGGTTAGGATGGGGCTTGTGGTTGATGGTACGCACCCCTGGCAACTCTGTAGGAGTTGCGATTACAAAGCCCAGGGTTGAGGTGCGTAGCGCCTCTACCCTGGGTATATATATAATAAGGTGTAGCTACTCTGTAAGAGTTGCGATTAGCCGAAGGCGTTATTCTCAATCTGATATTATCCGTCTACCCATTCCTGCCCATCATCCTGCTGCGGGTAACGCCTACGGCTAAGCGCAACTCCTACAGAGTTGCCAGGTTAGTGGGGTGCTTACCCAGGGTAGCGGACTTCGCCCGCAACCCTGGGCTCGAGAAACGCAACTCCTTCAGAGTTGCTGCTGCTTGCGAGGGGGTCATTCGCGGGGGTAATCCATTATTAACCTGAGTTCGGGATAAGCGACTGTCGTTTTTCTTGCTATGCTAGATTTCCG
>ERZ1673698.2041-NODE-2041-length-15467-cov-114.361666_pt1 | contig 15467 bp, 9 predicted proteins | sample MGYA00580228_ERZ1673698 | MGnify/ENA primary metagenome ERZ1673698 (study PRJEB41218, sample SAMN15661768) | gut metagenome | host: Homo sapiens | place: Canada: London | collected 2015-08-20/2019-03-30 | study: EMG produced TPA metagenomics assembly of... | reverse complement strand
AGGAGTAGCAGACTTGCCTTTCTTCATGTACCGTATGATGATGATCTTCGGTTAACATGCCTGGTGGGCTATCCACGGACTTCCGCACCTGAGCCGAGTTTACCCAAGGGAACTTCAAGAAACCGTTCACTATCATTGCTTTCTACCACATAAGTTAAAGAGTAGGTGAGATTGGAATCTTCAACATCTACAAATGTAAGTAGATGTGAACCCTTTTTCAATCTTATTCGATGATCTTCGCTTGCTTTTGCTACACCTAATTGTTCCCCATATCGGGTAATATTGGCATCACGATCTGTTACAACATGAATCAAAGACCCAAAACCATCACCACTTTCCACGTTTAAACCAAGCGATGCCTTCAATTGAGCAAAAAGCATTGCTTTTGAGTTTTTCTCAATAAAGGAGTATGGCTTTGATCTGAATCGAAACTCTTCTGGGTAAGAACTAAAGAGAGATTGTTTGTCAATTTCTATCGGAAGAATATTTTTATTCAGATTGAGAGCATAGGTTACGCAAGCCTTAACGTAGTCAGATTTCTTTGCCGATTCACTTATAAACACGACAAAGATTTCTGCGTCTTCAATTCTTTTTGATGTAGAATCATCAAAATTAGAACAATTTCTTGCATCTATTCCTGAAGATATTTTAGAACATAATTCATCTTCAAGTTCTTTATGTATGCTTTGAAGTCTTGCTATATCTTCCCACGCATAGCACAAGAATAGTTTATTACTTATATCTTTCATATGGTGATAAAGAATTTGTTATCTTATTTTTAAATCTTTTATAATGCCTTTTGTTAATCTATCTATGCCGGTATTTTTAAGCGAAGATACCGCATAATAGTGTAATGATGCGTAAGTATTTTCCAAGTCCATAACCTCGGCAGCCATGCCCATTTGGTTGATTACCATATCTTTCAACTTAACCTCGTCCTCTTGTACATCCTTTGGTATATACCCAGTGTCTGATTTCACCAATATGATGTTAACATGAATGTCTTTGGTTTTATGAACAAACTGATCTGACATTGCCTTAACGGTATGTAGGACATTTGAGAATTTCTCAACATGACTAATTTGTTTTTTGTCAAGAATATTTGTTTTGTACCATTTTGCAAAAGCGCCAGACGTTTCATATTCTGAGAAGTCCATAGTGAATGGGTCTATCAAGAAAGAAACGGAATCTACATCTTTGAAGAACTGCATATATTTAGATTCTACACCTGATGTTGTAAAAAGCTCTCCACCAACATCATTTATGAAGAAATGATAAGGTAGCGGAGCTTTTCCCGGAACAAGAATTTGGAGGCTACGTCTCATGTCATTAACACTTGTTTTAGATGCCAAATCTTGTACTTTACCTTTTTTCACATCTAATATAATCTGCTTTGCTTCATTGCTAACATCATCTGTAAATCTAATGTTTTCATCATTTTTCATCATATTTCCGACAAAACGATAGGTTAAACAAGTCTTGCCAGATTCTGGTAATCCTACAAATGCGATATGCTTTTCCACTCCAGTTTTGTAGTTAATGATGCGATCACAATGAGGACATTTTCGAGATAAATTATCTCTACCATTAAGTATCATTGTAGGCATCTTTTCTCCTGTTTCGGGATGGGTGATATGAAGAAGACCATACATGCTTGGACGTAACTTTACTGGCAACTCTACATTGTTGGAAAGATACACTGCAGGTTCTGAAGGATTATGACAGAATGGACAAGGGTGCTTAATATTATACTTTCTTGTCATGATTGTTTCTGTCAACCAAAAAACAAATGCGCATAACAATGCCAGAATGGCTGCAGAAAGACCAATTCCTATAGGTATAGAGGCTATCAATAATAGTGTCGGTACATAAGCATTAAACAGATATTGACAATATTCCCATATATTCAATGCACTGAAGAAGCTAAAACCTGCTTCAACGCACATATTACCCCAATTAGAGAGTGTATCTTGGAAATACACGATTACACCGCCTCCTGCTAAAGGTAAACATCCTGCGCCTTCTTTCGCTAAGAATAAGGCAAGAGCACCACCAACAAGAGCTATCCATCCGATAATAATAAGAGCCCATATCAATAATTTTACCACCCATAATAACAGATAGCTAACTCCACCAACCACAAATAGGATTGCGGCTCCAATTGCAGCTGCTACTATTATGGATAGTGCCAAATATGCAACTAGCAAATAAGGCTGATGATTGAACATCAACATTCTTCGCATGTTATTGTCATCATATTGACCTCTAATGTTTTCCCAATTCGTTTTCCATACTGGTGTTAAGAAACAACAACCAAATGCAATCAAACTGAGAATCACAAACGTCCATAGAACCCAGGAATTAGTATCCCCAGCATAAGCGTTTGCAGCTAATGGAGTAATATATAGAGAATTATACATTATTTGTTTTTCTTTTTTGATATTGTCTTCTTATCTGTCTTCCCTGCCTCTTTCATATTATCAATCTTTTCTTTCTTTTTAGGTGAAAAGATATTTTTGAGTGCAACGAAGAAGTTTTTAATTTTGTTTTTACGCTTATACGCAATATAGTCCTTCTCGTATGATTTTGTCATCAAACGATCCAAACTCTCCGAGTCCATGCCAAATTCTTTTGCAAGACTAAAAGCCTCTTCGAAATTCTTTTCTCTAACGTCTGAGATAATAGCTGAAATCATTTCTACCCAGTCTTTATTTGACTTTGGCACAAGACATTCAAGCATATTTATTGTGTGCATTTGAGGGAAATAACTTGCAAATTGTGAAGCAAGATTAGATTCAGAAATTACACCTTTAAGACAGATATTAATGAAGTTAGGAAGCAGTTCTTTGAAGAGTTTTGAATCTCGCTGTTCGTTGATTTCATTATATATTAGTTTAAGACTTCCTTCATTCAATTTCTTCGCCTTAGAGCAATCACCAGAGATCACCATATCCAAATAGAAAGCAAGAACATTAAATTTTTGATCTTTAACTTTCAAAAATCCTAAGACATTATCATTAATAAGTGATAGTGCCTGTTGAGGATTCTTGTTACAGTTGAATTTTATATATCCATAGAATCCCTTATAAAGAAAATCCTTATCGTAGTTTACTTCAATAAGTCCTTTCAGTTTTGCGTTCTTGGATAAAATAGAAGTAAGTTTGCATACGTTTTCTGGCTTTTCGTATATTCCTTTGTTCTTAAGGATAGAATAATAGAACATCGGTGCATACTCTTCGTCTTCTAATTTAGATTCAAACTGTTGAACGAAATCATATTTAGTTGGCGAATCAGCAAGATAATGTTCAAAATATGGCCACAAGAATTTAAATGGTTTTAATTCTTTTTGGAGAATTTGAATGAAGAATTTTATCTTAATATCCTGATCTTCGCCAAACATATCATCGACTATGGAGCAGAAAATGTCACTTTTCATATCGCGCTTCATAAAACGATGATACAGAACATTATATCTATTTTTTAGTTCTAAATCCTCCTCACAAATGAACCATTTATAGAGATGTAACATGTATATGTCCAACACATTAGTGTTAACATATTCATTTTTGTCCTCAAAAACAGTCTTTACAAAGAATTTCTTAACACCTTCCAACTTTAAGGTGTCAAGCGCATTCTTAAATAATTTTATATCAGAAAGCAGTACTGAACAAACATTCTGTTTAACAGCATTTGTGATTTCGTCAAGATTAAATCCTAGTGACTGGAAATGATTATACTCATCTATTAGACCAATAATGTCATTAGCTGAAGCATCATTCATTGCTTCTGTAACAAGCATATTAAAACGCTCTGCATTCTTTTTATCTTTCTTTGTATAAGGACATAGCACACCTAAAAACTCATCGTTTAGTTTATCTGTTGTGTCTTTAAGGCTCTCATACATGAAATTATTTGGTTGAATGCAATAACAAAAGAATGAATCTATTGTAAGTTTGCTAAGAGATTTTACCGTTTCGTATTCTGGCATAAGCAGCCACTTTAGAGTATCATAAACATCATCCTTATTTGCTTCAAAAGACGATGTTACAAGATTCTCTAAATCATTACCAAAGGTCTGCGCTTCAGTTGTAGAAGGCATTTCTGCAGATTCAATCTCAACATAATCGAATAGACCAGGGTAAATTTGATGTGGATAATCCTCATGAATAAAGAATATATCAAAGTTATCATTTACTCCTTCACTACGCAAATTAATGTAAGTTCTTACTGATTTTGCAGATTCTGAATCAAGCATACGATAAAGATCGGCTGTAAGTTTAAGAGCCTTCTCCTTACTCGCTTTTACGACCAATTTCTTACCTGTTTTCTGAGAGTTCAAGTATGTAAAGAACAATTTAACGACATCTTTGTCCAATGCATTCTCAATATGAGCTTCAAAGCCTTTTTCTGAGACAGGAAGAGCTGTTTGAGAGCCAATTGAAATTTGCCTCATTTCCTCATTATCCTCGGTAGGTTGTACGGACTTTGGAATAAAGTGATTAGAGTCTGCAAGGGCATTCTCATACAATATCTCATAAACAGAACTTTCTGGTATAGAATCAAATGCATAGAAATCAATCACATAGTTGCCTGGTCTTGTGGGCATGCCATTTTTATAAAAGCCATAATCAAATCCCACATAGGCACGACGAGCTATAATATAATATGTGTGTCCCTCCTCATCAACAATGCTAGTTACTGCATAGTTTTTTGCAATAGATTCCATTGATGATGGGTTTTCCTTGATTTTTGCAGGACTTGGCTTTGACTCATAAGACTCCCAATCATCAGTAAAAAAATTAATGCTCTTTACTGCTTTGATAAGTCCATCAGGAGTTCCTTCTGTAGCAGTTCTAATACCAAAACCTACGCCTCCGTCCATCGGCTTTTCGGACGAATTATAAATAATGTGATAGTATTTCATAGAAATATAAATTTATTGTTCAACAGGAATACCAAAGCCACCAAGTTTGTGGAGTATCCAAATTAAAGGATCCATTACACGGAATGGTTTTACTTCCTGCTTTTCAGGAATATCAATTTGGAGATTTTCGTTTGTCATTGCACCAAGGGCTGATACTCCGAAGAATCGTGCATTATCACCCCACTGGTTCACAACATCATAACCTAACTGACCCTCATCCCAATGTTCTTCCATATAGCTCTTTATCATGGCACTTGATTCGTCTATTTCACGCAACGACAGTTTGCCAGTTTGGATAAATGAGCTATTGTGTTTAAAGGGCTCTATATCAAATTCAAGATCTTCTTGATTTGCAATAACAGAGTCAAACTTGCTCATCACAAATGCGAATGGTCTTTTATACAAATGAGGATTATCAGTTGCAAAGTTGCGCAGTGCATCCATCGTTTCGCTGAATGGAGTTGCCTGATCTTGGTTGATGATGTTTTTACTGTCAAGTATTCTTTGGATGTATGGAAGTGACAAAGTGTCAAGAAGTACTATAACAGCTCTTGATTTCTCTAGATATTTCGCATTTCTTCTGATTTCTTCTGGATCCTTAAAACTTTCTCCTGCGGTATCATAGAATACCAAGTAAACTGCTTTTTTTGTAGCATGACTTTCCAAACGGAATATCCAAGGAATTGGATGTTCCGTTGTTGCAGTTTTAGCGACAGGAGTATGATCCTTAAAAATGGAATCCTTTGCCTTTTCGTAGAGGTTTCTTGTGTATTCTGACTTATTACGACCTACAAGTTGAGGTAGAATCTGTCCAAGCTGAAGCTTATAACCATACTTCTGCAACTGCTGAATCAATGCTACGATATAGTTTGACTTACCACTTGCTGGTCCGCCGATAACAGATATAATCTCTGATCCCTTCTCAATCATTTCTGTTGGTAGCCAGTTATTGCAGTGTGGACACACAAAACGAGAGGTGTTTGCACCACACTGATCACATTTACATGCCTTCGGCTTATAACCAAATAATTTATCTTTGAATCCTATTGAAGGGCTGAAAACATGTTTAGACATAACAGTCTGGTCCCAATGTTCATTGAAAAGACGGTTTTCTTCACGTTCACAAATTTCTTTAGGTTTGCCATCAACTGTTCTAGTGGCAAAATTATCGCACTGTACCATAACCTCCGTATTATCAAAGGTTTCAAAGCAGTACGGACAAAGTATTGATTTTCCCATTGTTTTCTATTTTATAATTTTATAAGTTAATAGTTCCACCGCCACGAATATCAAATCTGTTTATAGGAATCTTTTCATCTTCATGAGGCCAGAACTTAATGAATATTTGTTTAGAGTTTTTGTCAAGACCTAGCGTTTGGAAATCTGTATTTGTTTCTATTACAGTCCCTTCGGCACCTTTGTCTACATCTATTACATATATTCCGTATCGACTATCTGGAATTTTTGTAATAACCTTGGGAGAAATCAACAGAACACCACGGCAAGGTAGAGGATTATCAAGAGTTAGTCTAATATCTATACTCTTTTTCGCTCCTATTCCCATGAAGCCGCCCTTTGAAATTAACTTTGCGTATATTGTTCCTTTAATAGTTTCAATATCAAGTATAGGCATTGCTTCCATCGTTATTTCCTTCATCTGGTCAACGATGTTTCTTCTACCGATTAAAGTTGATTCTGCCTCAAACTGTTTTTTTAACTCCTTATATCGAGGGTAGAGGTCTTTATATTTTTGTACGGTTGCTGTAAGAGTTTCAGGAAGATTGTTTAATTCTTCTGCTTTTGCAATTAATTCTCTTAACTCTTTTTCACCGCTTCGTATATTTTCAATTATAGGCAGAACTTCTTTCAACTGTTTTAGTTCAATCAAGAGAGAATTGCTTCTTTCTATTTTTTTGAGAACATCAAGAGACTCGCTTTTGCTAACCGACAATCTATCACTAGTGGACATTTGCTCTATAATTTCTAATGCTTCGTCAAATTGGCTTTGACGCATGAAAGTCTCCCATGATTCTTTTAAGTCATAATTTCTGCCATTTACAGTATTTACGACCGATTTCAGTTGTCCAACAGCCGATGAAACTCCATCTCTTAGTGAACCGAGAATTTCCGCATTATGAACGTATGTCCTTATTCGTGCTCGTTCATTGGCTTTATCCATGAAAATGCGTTCAAGATGTTGAAGGTTTTCCGTATAAGTAGAATACTTTACGTGGTATCTTCCCATTGCTTCTTGAATGGCATTATCATTAAAATAGGTATATTTTCCGTCGCTCGATGTAACGCTTATACAATCCTTTAGGAATACTTCTTCCTTAAAGACATCACCAACAAGAATAGTATAAAGGTGTTTGTTAACGATACTTTCTCTATAGAATTTGGTTATATCGTTAATAGTGTTACGAATTGCCTCTTTTTCTATAAGATTCAGTTGTTTACCATCAATTTGAACTGGAGGATAACTTTTGGTTGGATTTGTTGAATAGTGGAAATTATCAACCCAAAAATCGTCATCTCCATTTCGTTCTGCCAACCATTTATCTGCATATTGCATTTGATAAAGATACTCCTTTTCTTTTTGTTCAGGGAGTAACATATGATAATTTTGTTCTAGAAAATCAACCACAATTTTTGCTAGTGCTTCTTTCAAGAACTCGTTACCCTTTTTTTTCAGTTTCACAGGTTCATCACCTTGCATAAATTGATCACCACACCAAGTCTGCACAGAAAGGAGAATATCTCTTCCTGAAGATTGGATAATAACCAATTGATCTCCAAAGGCGGGAGTCAGCGTCTGGTGATCATAAACGATCTTTGAAGAAAGCAAGTCATTAACCTCAATGCTATAACTGCGTACCTTACCCAATTTCTCTTCAATATAATTTGTAAAGGCTTTGCGGGCCTTTACTGGTATAACTGTTGAGAAATTAAGCACCAAATCAGGAGTCTCTGTAAAAAGAGTAGCATTCGACCAATCACGTAATGTGGATATTATACCAGACAATTCTAATAAATCGAGAAATTTATACGATTCACCAGGAACCTTCTCGTTTTTCTCGATATTTTTCCAAAAATCACCATAAAATCCTTCCTTTCCAGCTTCGAAATTTGCTTTATTAGATTCGGTAGAATCAAACATTCCGTTACTAGAAATACGCGAGAAATAGAGCCACAAACGCCGAGACGCTTGTTGGTCTATATATTTATTTAAACTCCCGGAGTCACCGACTCCAATAGGAATAATGAAGTCGGTGTCCAGGTACAATTGAAGGTATTTAGCCATGTCTAAATAACGAGATAAATACTATTTTACATTCTAACTATTTGAAAATACTTCTTTGAGAAGAACCTCTTCAAGATAATAAAGGGCTGTAGCAATGAATACAGGCATACGATACGAATCCTCATTACCCGATCTGATACTTTCTGTGTACTTACGGAATTCTGTGTCCTTAACAATGAAGTTACGAACATTTCGAACATCCTGAATCTTGCTTACAAGAGTCGTTGTGCGAGGATATACGTTGGTTGCGTGTCCCACGAATTGAACGAAAATCTCCATGAACTCTGAGAAGTTCTCGAATTTCTTCGGCATAGAGATGTTTCCTTCGTATTCGTAGAAGTTATCATCAACAAGAGAAAGTTCACTGAGAACTTGTCCGTTTCTCTGGATGCCAACTTCACCAATTACTTCCTGCTTACGAGCATCATACTCGTTTACTTGATGCTGACCACGTTTGCCATATATATTCTTGCGATTAGCATCAATACCCTTAATCTCATGACGTGAAACCAGACCACGTGCCACCTCGGACTTGTTCTCTGAATTCTCATTGTCTCCGTAGTGATCATCCTTGCAATTGTCGAATACGCATAGAATAGATTTGTGGTTAGCGTCACGTCCCAGAGCCTCATTTATCAGTTCATTCTTAAGACCAACTTCAAAACATGCATTGAGGTAGGCTTCTACCTCTGCAGGCTTGAATGTGAAGAACAACCATTCAAACAAGCGACCTCCCTTACCGAAGTAACGAAGATGAACCTCTTCAATTTTGTCGAGTTTCTGATTAATGATTGCATTTCTGACAAGCATTCCAGAATATGACATTAAGGCTCCAACAATGTATGCAGGCAATGTGAATACAAATGGAACATCATTCTTAAGATAACCATAGAATTTCTTGAATTCCGCATCACCATGCAACTGGTCAAAGATATTATTAAGATAATAAGGTGCTCTTAATGGATCAACCTCAATGCTATCTATATCTTCAACCTTAATATGCGTTTCTTTCGAAGCATGGAAGTTTCTGATACAATCACGGAACTTCTTGGAACCGATGATAGCATCAAAGAACACTCCTGCAGCCATACGTACAGAACACTGTGTGAAGAGTCTTCTGTCAGTACCTCCGCGGTGTGCCAGAGGTGTTGCGGCAGATCCGACAGGCGCAGTTACAGGAGCGGCAGAATTTGTGATTCGTGACTTTGTGGCTCCAGTATTTGCTTTGAGGAAGTCAACAATCTCAGCTCTGCTAAGTTCGTCGAGGTCAACTTTTCCAGCAAGACCACGCTGACGAACCAATTCGCACAGTTCCTTACGGCTAAGTTCATCATAGTCGATATTATCACCACTCTCATTTGCTTTGAGGAAGTCAACAATCTCAGATCTGCTAAGCTCGTCGAGGTCAACTTTTCCAGCAAGACCACGCTGACGAACCAATTCACAAAGTTCCTTTCGGCTAAGCTCATCATAATCTACTACTGCACTGCTCTCATTAGCTTTGAGGAAGTCAACAATCTCAGCTCTGCTAAGCTCATCGAGATCAACCTTTCCAGCGAGACCACGCTGACGTACTAATTCGCAAAGTTCTTTGCGGCTAAGTTCGTCATAGTCTGTTTCCTGAGTAGTTGCAGTAGCGACTTGAACAGGTTCTTTTACAACATTCGTCACAACCGGAACCTCTGGCTGCACAATCTGTTGGCTCTCCTTGCCAAGAACCAATATATCAGAAGTAGAACCGCCAATATCAATACCTACAAACAGGTTATCTGGTTCAAGCGAAATCTTCTTATCCAGGAAGTATGAGCATACAGCTTCAGCTTCTGTGAAAGAATTCTTTTCCTCGACGCAATAGTCTGGGCAAGGTGAAGGAATATCAGCGAAAATATCTTCCAAAGCACTCATGTCTCTTGAACCCATGGCACTAGGATAAGACCAGTTGAGAGTCTTTGGATAAAGATTCTCTGCAAAGAGATCTGCACAAATCTGAATCCATACCATTTTCATGAAGGCCTTCTTACGGCGTGTTCCGTCATTATCAACGAGCCATTTCATGTTATAATGTAGTTTACCAGCATTAGTGGTAATATCATAACGATTCATGCTCTTGACGGTTATGTTTGTTTCATTTACAGGAACGCCACCAACAAGTTCTTCGCCCATCTTTGAAGAGTCAATAAACATTTGGTCATGTTCATGTAACCACGACTTAATCTGACCGTTTTTGTTAATTGGTTCCTCGTTAGATATGAACAAGAGTTCGTTAGGCTCAGCAGTATCTACTGGTTTGTTGTCGAAACCAATAATTGCCAAACGTCTGTTAGAGAAAGGTATTGGGCGAATGTCATTAGAACCCTGACCACAATAGTAGGCACATGAATTTGTACTACCAAAGTCGAAACCTACAGTCGTGCCAGCCAGGTTGTCAGAGTCAGGAATATTCTGCATACCCTGAGGGCTATTAGCCGTATTGTAACTTACCTGACGAACTACAAGCCAACCAAGATCATACATTCCATTACCTATGCGTTTACGTATTTTGATTCTACGCAGAGGTTTGTTAGTTCTGATGATTTCATATGCATGAGCATCCGTAGTAGCAGTAGCAGGGTACTTAATCATCTTAAGGAAAACATCCTTTGACCAAGATTCTGTATTGTTTAAGTCCTCAATGTCTGCCATGTCATCAAAGACAGGAACCATTTGTACTTCCTTGGCATTTGTTGGGAACTCGCTATAGTAATAGTACTTCTGCCATTTTGAAGAACAGAAATTAGGCCATGCGAATACCTTTCCTTGAGGATTAGGTATTTCTATGTTGAATGAGCGGTTTCTAATATTTACCCATTCTCCCTCAGCATCAATTCTGGCTTTGAGATAGACATCAACTCTCTTGCCATTCTTTTCTGCCTGAAGTTTAACATTCGCATTTGTTCCTTCGATAATAGGAACGAACTCCTGTTTGAATACATCTTTGAGGGCATACTCACTAAGTGGTACAGCCAAGAACCAAGTTTTGCCATTTTCTTCTGCCTTGATGAAATGTACCGGTGACATGCGGTAATCATGCTCCTTCAAGGTTGTTGGTTTTCCAGAACGATCCGTAACAGGAATTGCACAGTCTCGCCATATAGCAAGATAATCACTCTTGATGAACAGGTTCTCAACGTCTTCTACCAATATTTCCTGATTTTCGATGGCGACTTCTGTCTTATCAAAAGGTTTTGTATAGAATGCGTTGTTTCTCCAATAATATGTAGATTTGATGTTAAGAAGTTCTCCGAGAGGTCCTGCGGGTCTTTTATGATTAACAGGAATACTCTTTGACTTATCTGCAACGTTACCAAGAACCTTACGAATTTCATCCATCCAAGCAGCGATTGCAGCATTCAGCACTTTCTCAACATAATTATAACGAGCATCAGTTGTACTTGGTGAGTTATCATTTTCATGTGCACTTTCCCATATACCCCTAAGGGTTTCAATATAGTTGGCTGAGTTTTTCTGAACACCGTTTAAGAAAGAGTAAAGTTTCTTCAAGTTATTGAAATGCTTGTCATTGAATTTTGCTTCACCCTCTTTATAATAAGTCTCAAACTTTACATCTGCAGGATCTTGGAATTTTCCGTCTTCAACCCAGTATATTCTTTGTTCATCCACAGGCATATCATAGTTCATGCCAGAGAAGAGGATACTGAAAGGAGATGTACCGCCAACAGGATAACGCTGGTCACCGTTGTGGTAATAGAGAATCTGCATCTTAGGTTTGTCGAGTTGCCCCTTCTCATATTTCCATAATGCTTCATTCTCAAAAAGCATTTCTGCATAAGTACTTAAGATGTCAAATTTACCAGAACGCTTGGTTATATCTTTCGATACGAGTTCAATTGGTTCGGTCAACTCAAAATCTTCTGGATAAAGGACATAAGCAGCCATCAGACCGCGCCACTCACTGCAAAGGAATGCATAGAATTTCGAAAGAGTTCTTGAATCAGACCTATCCTCGTTCGCCATAATGGCATGTTGGGTTAGATGTACTCTAGCCCATGGAGAAGGTACACTTGAAACCAGAAGGTTAAATTTAGCTGCATCAGTCAATTCACCGCCAGTGGTATCTATACTGTCGATAAACTGCTTTGGCATACCCATTTTCTCCCAAGAATTAGGCTTTGCCTGTTGTGTATCATGACCTTTGACACACTTTGGTAAAAGGTTATTTGTTATAGCCATTTTCTGTATTATTAAAGTTAGAAACCATAGAGGTTGGTAAACGTATCATAAGTGCGCTTCAGAAGGGCTGATACTGCTGTTCTGTCGCTATCTCCAAAGACCATATCTCCAAACTCTTTCTTAAATTTGTCGTACGCGGTGAGTTCGCCTTTCATCACTGAGAAGTCAAATTTAAAGGCTGAATTTTCCGGATACATTTTTTCATTATACTTGAATTTGGATGCAGAGTTAGGACTGGTGCTATAGGCTGCCTGATTGAACAGAAATCCCTGATATCCTTGTTCAATAGCAGACTCTTGCATTTGCTTTATCCATCCACTATTCGGTTCCGTTTCGTCGAGGCCTTCCAAGTCATAGAATGCTCGGAAGAAGTCACGAATATCTTTAACATTCTCTTCAGTCAATGTCTTGAATGATTCATGCCTTCTTCTGTTATTTGCAAAGTCCTGAGGTCCGAAGAGGAAGGCAGAAGCCATCATTATGCCACACTTTTGTGCAAATTTATCTTTTTCAGAGCCAAAGAATGATTCAAAAGAAAGGCAATTGTTCTCGTCCGATGACATGGTACGATAGAATATCTCTGCCTCATTCTTGAATACAGGCTTAATCAGATGAGCCTTGGCATTCTGATAGAAATCATATGCAGCTGATGCAGCAGCCAATTCAATGTAATCTTCAGGATTGCGCTGAGCATCGCCACCAGTAACACTTTCTGCGTCTTTACGCGAAACGTTTCTTGGTTTCTCTCTTCCAATCATGTACAATCTCTTATATGTTGATCGTACAGTCTCATCTTCGTTGTAGAAAGAAAGTGCAGCCTGAGAGTTGAGTGCAAATTTATCAGATGTAGCAAATACTGAATCTGTTGTGTTAGGAGCGTCGAAACTAAAATAGTTTGTCAGCATCACAGTACCGAAAAGGTTCTTAGAGAGCAAATCTCCTTGACCATCTTTTGACACAATTTTTGCAGCTTCCTGTAATGCGTGAGGAAGAATAGGAATTGAAGATGCTCCAGTGCCACCAAATACAGATCCTAACAAGAACACAATACTTCCTGGTGTGGTCATCAGGTTTTCAACGTATCTTACAAGATCAGAAGCTTTGCCTTTGTTTTTATACGCTTCTTCTTTAATAGCGTGATACATCAGCATTGAACCCATCTGTGTCTGTGCACGATAACCATGCTGCAAGTCCATTTTTCTCATATCCGGAGTAAGGAATAAATCGACAAGATCGCTTTCTTGCCATTTAACTCCATCTTCATCATGGGTAGAAGCCTGTGCATCACTGTAATGTGCAACAATGTCATAGTTGGTACCAGCACTATAGTCAGGAGAGAAGGTATAGTAATTAATTTTAGCAGAGAACAGGGTGTCTGACGCAACGCCATCACGATCCGCTGTAATTCTTGAATAATTATCTATAAGAGTTTTAAGTCTCTTAAAGTTACCATTCTTATAGTCGGTATCAAGAGCCAATAGATTAACTTCAGTGTCATCAAACATGCCCATTGCGCAGAGATGAACTATACACTCTGCGCATCTCATGCCTGTTCCACCTATGGCGATGATATTAAACGCGTTCATATAACTTAATTAAATATTAGATTTGAATATCTAGAACATAGACGCCAGCTTTGTATCCTTCTTCTGAAGTTTACAAATTACAAAAGTGATTAAACCATACACAGCAACACCTGCAACGGCAGCACCAATCATATGAATGGTATACTCACTTACAAACTGAGCTTTTTCAATACGTGTCATCCATGTAAAATAGTCTATTCCAAGACTGCAGAACAAAGCTGCTATACCGAGAATCCAGAACCATAATCTTCTCTTTGCAGGAGAACCATCATGAGCACCTGGTTGCCAAGCAATAAGGTTTGCAACGATAAGAATAAGTACGATGAATGCAATACCAACGATTGCATCTGTCATGTAAGTTGCGGTCTCAGCTTGATGAAGTTGAGCCATTGTTGTGATTTTTGTAGTCATTTGATTTATAATTATTTTGTTAATATTTTATTTTGTAAATGTTGAAAGATAAACTGTATAGATAACAGGATCACCACTATTTTCAGGACTTATAGAAGGATCATTAAGAGTTTGTTTCAAGCTCTCGTAGATAGAAGTGTTGAATCCCCAAGGAGAAGGAAATTTAAAATTATTACCAATATTAGAGTTAGAAGTAAAATTTTCTTTAGAACTCTTAACGCGAATGTCTATTCTTAAGAGATTTCCCGATGTTCCAGAAAGTGTTGAACCATCAAACTCTGGATGAAGTTTTACCACAACTTCACCTTTTTTCCATGCGTTATCATCTAAAACAAAAACTTTTTCTAATGGGGTTGGAAGTGTTATCTTTGTTTTTTTCGGATTAAACTCTTCATAAATATCACTTATTTCGTAACCTACCACCTCAATTTTAGAAGGCATATACGCATCTTCTTCCGATACATTTACTTTTATTCCTTTAAAGAAGAAATCTCCGCCCTTAATCTGATTTCCATTATCATCTGTGGCATTCAACACATAATCATACACGTCATCCCATGCAGCATCCATTGTGTGACATTCAAATGACATTGTAGGATTAACTTCTTGGTCAGGAGTTATAAGGAGCTGTTCATTGAAAACAAGTCCTGAATTTTTAACCTTAGCAGATGGAATTCCACTATAAAGATGAACCATTTTTACAGAGTCATCCTTTGGGGCATTTCGCGAGAATATCTGCTGAATATTGTTGTCAATACGATGATCAGTGAAAAGCATATAATATCGATTCTTACAAAAACCATCATAAGTATATGGTTCGCTATAAACATAAACATCATGTCCGTTAGTTAGCCACTTTTTGAACTCGTCCGCAAGATAAGGATTGTTCAGATTTGCTCCAATGCCTTTTTGATAAAATTCACCATCAGTAATAAGAATCGCTTCCCTATTTTTTGAAATAATACCCCAGTTCGGGATAAGAAATTGTTCATAAAAAAGTTGGTAGTCTCATAAA
>ERZ1673698.2034-NODE-2034-length-15526-cov-4.888501_pt1 | contig 15526 bp, 10 predicted proteins | sample MGYA00580228_ERZ1673698 | MGnify/ENA primary metagenome ERZ1673698 (study PRJEB41218, sample SAMN15661768) | gut metagenome | host: Homo sapiens | place: Canada: London | collected 2015-08-20/2019-03-30 | study: EMG produced TPA metagenomics assembly of... | reverse complement strand
AACTGCTGGTATACTTCCAATGGAAAGAAATATTATCTGCATGATAACAGCGCCGCTTACCAGAACGAGTGGCTGAAAGCAGATGGAAAATGGTATTATTTCCAGAGTGACAGCACGATGGCAACCAACACTTGGATTGACAACTATTATGTTGACGCATCCGGTGTCTGGATTCCGAACAAAGAAAAACCGACGGACAAATGGATCACCAGCGGAAACCGCAAATGGTATCGCCATGCCGACGGCAGCTATACAAAGAATGATTGGGAACTTATCAATGGAAAATACTATAGATTCGATAATGACGGCTGGATGGTAACCGGCTGGAAGAAGATCAATAATATCTGGTATTACATGGATAAGACAACCGGCGAACGCTATGGCGAGGGCTGGCATTGGATTGATGGCAGTTGCTACTATATGAACGCGAATGGTGAAATGGCTGCTGATACTTGGATTGATGGATATTATGTAGATGCGTCGGGAAAATGGATTAAAGATCCGAAGAATGAAGAACATACACATAAGTGGGTAGAAGAAACGAAAACCGTAAACCATCCTGAAGAAAGCCACATCGAGATCAAACATCATGACGCCATTACTCACACGGTAAACCACGATGAGGAGTTCCATTATGAAACTGTAAACCATCCGGAAGAATCTCACATGGAGACAGTTCACCATGAGGAAGTAGGTCATACTGTTCATCATGAAGCTGAGGGGTATTATGAAACTATACATTACGACAATATCCTTCATGAGGAGATCCATTGTGTGTGGTAGATGTGGTGCTGACATGGGTAACACTCAGGAATCCGTCGATGCTCATTTATTATATCATGAAAACCTTGGTGAGGCAATCCAGTATTATGACAAAGTAGTAGAAGTTGTTGGTCCATATGATCAGAAGATTTGGTATACGACAAAAGATGCATGGGATGAGTATGTAATCGATCAGGAAGCATGGGACGAGCAGGTCAAGGTAGTCGACAAGGCAGCATGGTCTGAGCAGGTAAAAGTCGTAGACAAAGAAGCCTGGACAGAAACTGTCGTAGACGTACCAGCATGGGATGAAGAGATCAAAGTCGTAGACAAAGAGGCATGGACTGAGACTATCAAGCAAAAAGTATGCTCTATCTGTGGTAAAATTCAAAAATAAATCTTAAAATAACGAGAAGCACTAATCTCTCTTTTGAAAGGTCGGTGCTTCTTTTTTGTTTACATAAAAATAAGCCTGCACACTCATATTTCTATCAATGTGCAGACTTATTATTTCATTTGTAACCAAAAGCATCATCCCGGATATTTTTGTTTTAAACAACACGCAAACTTCTCGTTAAACAGTTGGGTATTTCTTTTTACCCAAATCAACACCCAATCTTTACCCAAAATTCCATGCTATTTTACGAAAATTTACGGGAAAATATGATAAGCTGCTTTCTCTTACAAAAATGGCTGTATTCCTATATAAATACTGCATTTTCAAGGGTCTTGAAAACCAGTGCTTCACAGAAATTACTGTGCCATCTGTTTTGCAACTTCCTCAGCGAAGTTCTCTTCTTTCTTCTCGATTCCTTCACCGGTCTCGAAACGAACGAAGCCTTTTACTGCTACGGTTGCGTTGTTTGCTTTAGCAACCTGTGCTACGTACTGAGCTACGGACTGTTTTCCGTCTTCTGCTTTTACGTATACCTGGTCAAGCAGGCAGATCTCTTTGAGCTCTTTGTTGATACGGCCCTGGATCATTCCCTGGATAACTTTTTCCGGTTTCTGGGACTCTTTCGGGTCGTTCTGAATCTGAGCCATGAGGATTTCTTTCTCATGTTCGATGTAATCAGCGCTTACTTCGTCGCGGCTTGTGTACTGCGGACGAAGAGCTGCAATCTGCATTGCAACGTTTTTAGCCATCTCTTTGAGGTCATCGTTTACAACATCTGTCTCAACGTCAACCAGAACACCGATTTTACCGCCCATATGAGTATAAGAAGCAACGAAACCGTTCTCCTCTTTTACCTGCTGGAAACGACGGATGTTCATGTTCTCGCCGATGGTAGCGATCTGATGAGCCAGCTCTTCGCCAACGGTCTCGTTGGTATCGAATTTCCAAGGCTCTGCCAGGAATCCTTCTACGTCTGCTGCAGTTGTATCCATAGCCTGCTCTGCAACCTGTGCTACATAGCCACGGAATTTCTCGTTCTTTGCAACGAAGTCTGTCTCAGCGTTTACTTCTACAGCGACAGCTTTCTTTCCATCCTCGGATACGTTCAGCATAACGATACCCTCAGCTGCGATTCTGCCAGCTTTTTTCTGAGCAGTAGCAAGTCCTTTTTCTCTCAGGAACTCCATTGCTTTGTCCATATCACCTTCGGTAGCTGTAAGAGCTTTCTTGCAGTCCATCATACCAGCGCCGCTTACTTCTCTTAACTCTTTTACCATTGCTGCTGTAATAGCCATTGTTTTATTCCTCCGTATACGTGATTCAGCAGACTGCATCTTCATGCCGGTCTGCTATTGTGAGATTCGCCGAAGGGAACCTGAATTTCAAGTTCCCCCCAGTTCATTACTTCGCGTAAATTATTCAGCGTCTGTCTCTGCTGCTTCTTCGTATGCAGCTTCCTCAGCCTCGCCCTGTTTTGCCTCGATAACTGCGTCTGCCATTTTGGAAACGATCAGTTTTACGGCACGGATAGCGTCGTCATTACCCGGAATTACATAGTCAAGCTCTTCCGGATCGCAGTTGGTATCGCAGATACCGATCAGCGGAATTCCCAGTGTATGAGCTTCCTGTACGCAGATTCTCTCTTTTTTAGGATCTACTACGAAGATAGCGTCCGGCAGTCTCTTCATTTCTTTGATACCGCCAAGGTTTTTCTGCAGTTTTGCAAGCTCTTTCTTTAACTCAATGACTTCTTTTTTCGGAAGAACTTCGAAGGTGCCATCCTGCTCCATGGTCTCGATTGCTTTCAGTCTTGCAATACGGCTCTGGATGGTTTTGAAGTTGGTCAGCATACCGCCGAGCCATCTCTCGTTTACATAGTACATTCCGCAGCGCTCTGCCTCAACAGCGATAGCGTCCTGAGCCTGTTTTTTGGTTCCTACGAAAAGGATTGTGCCGCCGTCTGCTGCGATGTCTGCAACAGCTTTGTATGCGTCATCTACCATTCCTACAGATTTCTGCAGGTCGATGATGTAGATACCATTACGCTCTGTGTAGATGTACGGAGCCATTTTAGGATTCCATCTTCTTGTCTGATGTCCGAAATGAACACCGGCTTCCAGTAACTGTTTCATTGAAATTACGCTCATTGTTTTATCTCCTTATGGTTTTATTCTTCCCCATGTTTTTTCACCTTGGAACCTGTTTTTCAAAAAACAGGCACCATCCTTGGTACCGCATGGGTGCTTATTGTGCAACAGTAAGATTGTATCACAGAGTTTTTTTCATGACAAGCATTTTTTTCGCGGATTCTGCGGTTTTTTTCTGTTATTTTTGTGTTTTCCCCTGTTTATCCTTTAAAAACAGATACCAGAACGTTCCGGCGCAGATTACCGCTTCCAAAAAGACGAACATCCATGCACCTGCCGGCGCTTTTTGGGTCATCCAGGATACGAACTGGCTCCGGTAAAGTCCCCAGATATTTTCTGCCATGTGCGCAAGAACCGGGGCAAGGAGTGTTCCGCACCGCTCATAAATAAGGATCAGAAGCACACTTACCACGGCTGCATAGACAAACTGCGTCACATTGCCGTGATATGCACCGAACAGCAGACATGATGCTGCGATGCCCCAGCCGGTTCCCCAGAAATCTTTTGCCCTGCGGTAAATCATGCCGCGGAAAACAATTTCCTCTGCGGCCGCGCTCAGCACACCGACGGACAGGATCAGAAGCAGCGGGTTCTGTCCTTCATAAATCTTTGATGCCATGTCCTGATAGCCGGAAAAGATTCTGGTAAAGCCGGTCACGTTCATGACAGTGTTCAGGAGATGGCCGAAGGTCATAACCAGCAGAATACAGGCGGCTGCCTCTGCCGCACTCCACCGTTTTTCCGGTTTCGGGAACATGCCTTCATCTTTTTTGTACTGTTTCCAGAGAACCGGGATCGCCGCCAGACTGCCGATTGCTGATGCAAGAACGGATGTCGCGTGCATACGCTCTTCCAGATAACCGCCGGTCGTAAACGTCATCAGGATCAGCGCCAGAAGTACGGTTGCTCCGATCAGAAACAGTTCGTACGTCAGAAGCGGTTTTAAAAGACGCCATAGCTTCCGCTGGATAGGAATTACGATTTCCTCCGTTTTTGGCTCTGTTTTCGCTGTCCTTTTTTCTTTTATATTCTCTGCTTTTTTCTCTTTCGGCGCAAAGATTCCTGTTCCACTTTCTCCTCTTGTCAGCCACGGGATACGCTCCGGCTTCATTTTTTTGATGCGGTCGCGTCTTTTCTTCTCTTCTTTCGGATCCTCCGCCAGCAGTTTCAGTTCTTCCGGTGTATCACATACCTTTGCGGCACCTGCTGCCTCGAGTTCTTCTCTTCCACCGTACCCATACGATACGCCGACACAGAGCAGTCCGTTTTCTCTTGCCCCGATTACGTCATAGCTTCTGTCACCAACCATCACCACGTCGGAACGGCTGTCTTCTGCTCCGAGTCGGCGCAGCGTCTCTGCGATGACTTCTCCTTTGTCGGTTCTGGTTTCGTTCATTTCTGAACCGGTTACTACGGTAAAATACTTTCTGATTTCGAAATGCTCCAGGATCTGCTCCACGTATTTTTCCGGTTTGGACGATGCTACCGCCAGAATTTTTCCCTTCTCTTTCAGATACGCCAGAACCTCCGGGATTCCCCCGTATACTTCATTTTCAAAAATGCCCTCTGCCTCGTACCGCTCCCTGTATTTTGTGATGGCCTGCTGTGCTTCTTCGCAGCCAAGGCCTGCAAAATTCATGAAAGATTCCAGAAGCGGCGGCCCCACGTAACAGTTCAGTTTTTCCAGATCCGGCTCTTCGATGCCAAAGGATGCCAGCGCATACTGTACGCATCTTGTAATTCCAGGACCGGAATCGGTCAGGGTTCCGTCCAGATCAAATAATATCATATCTGACATACTCTTATTTCCTCTTTTACTTTTTTTATCGTATGACATGTCTTTTATTCTAGCATATCGAAATTAGAAATACAAACAAAACCGGATCAGGCTATTTTCTGCAGAGTGCACGCAGATAGCGGGTGGTCTGATTCTGAATTTCGGCAATGGCACGAATCAGGTTCCAGAGGCGCCTCAGGGACTGCCAGAGGCGGGTTCCTTTTGGTTTCTGGCTGGTTCTTTGGCTGACAAGTGTGGAAGTTTTTGGTTTCACGTTGACTTCCCACGGTTTCATGGTTCGAACAATGCCGTCTGCGCCACGCACTTTTACAGTGATGCGGTTGTAGCCTTCGGAAAGGCTCTCGGCTTTCAGACAGATTTTGTTTTCTTTCCATTCATATTCGGCTTCGGAGCCATTTACCATGCAGGAAAGAATTTCAGCCGTGTCGGCGGCTCCCTCGAGCAGAATTTCCGGGGTATAACCGGGATCTATTTCGACGCTGGTGTCGGCCGGGCGGATAATCAGGGGGATCGGCGCTTCGAAATCTTCGTCTGCTATCTGTGATAATATGAAATCGGCGATGATCTGCGGCGGTATTTGAGATGGCTCCTCCCCGGCACTCTCAGATGGAGTTTCGGCAGGCGGAGGACTGCTTTCTTCTGTTTGTAGTGGAATATCATCTGGATCTTGGGTCACCTCCTCGGGCGTGGCTGCAGCAACGGGCAGCTGTTCGTCTGTTTTGAGTTCTTCTTTCTCCGGAGACGATTGCCCGGGCTCCGTTTGTTCCTGCTTTTCTGTGTTTGACTTTCCGGCATCTGGCATTACGGTAGGCTCCTCTTTTTCTGGTGCTTTTGTTTCCGAGGTTTGATTTTCTGACTCTTTTTCGGTTGACGGAGATTCCTGCTTCGTTTCTTCCATATCAGGCTTTTCCGGTTCCGGATCTTCTGGCATCAAATTTTCCGTTCCGGATTTTTCTGAACCTGTATCTTCATAATCTGGTTTTTCTGTGTCCATTTCTCCAAAATCCGTTCTCTCCGAATCTGACTCTTCTGTCTCTGATTCTTTTGTATCTGTTTCTTCACATCCTTCCTCTGATTCCGATTCCCCGGAACCCATATCTCCTGCCTCCGGTAATTCTTCTGGCTTCCCCGATTCTGAATCTTCCGAAATTTCTTTCTCCTCTTCTTCCCACCTTTCCGCTGGTTCTTTCTCCGGATCCGGAATTACCGTCGGGGGAAGCATTTTTTCTTCTCCTTCTGTCTCTTTCTTTCCGGTCTCTGCCGGATCTGTTTTCTCTTCCGGCGGCTCTGGTTCCTGCTCTGGTTTCTCTTCTATAGGCGGTTCTTCTTCTGACTTTTCGTCCGGCAGCAGTTCCTCTGGTCCGGCTTTCCCGTCCGCATCTGTCACATCACTGTTCTCGATGATTTCAGCATCTAATTCCACGCTTTCCACCGCACTTGCGGCCTCGCCTGTCGTCTGCTGTGTCTCCGCGTGGACTTCGATTCCCTGGACGGCCAGGAATCCTGTCATCATTGCGCATATGGTCTTTTTTCTCATCCTGCTTCCTCCCATCTTTTTCTGATCTGCTGATAAAAAATGTCCTCCTCCATTCCCAGAATTTCTGCTGCCTCGTTGAGGTACTGTTCTGCTTTTTCCTGCATGTCGAACTGAAGTGCCAGCTCTGCGGCCCTGAGCAGATTTTTCCGCCGGTTTCCATCCTGTCTGCTGCACAGAAGCCGTTCGTAATAGAGAAAGCTCTCCTGGCACCAGTCCTGTTCTCTTTCCCCATCCCCGGATTTTCCGCCAAGATAGCACGCATCCGCCAGTCTCTGCCAGATAACCGCCTCCCACTGCCCCTCCATATTCTCGCCTGCGGCCTTTTCCAGCACTTCGATTCCTTTCCGCATGGCGTCTGTGTCATTTTCACGCGCCAGTTCTTCGGAAAAACTGAAATACATTCCTGCAACAGCAAGATATCTGCGGCAGCGTTTTTCTTTTTCCGGCTCCTGCTGCGTGTCATCATAAAATTCAGCCAGCAATGGCTCCATCTGCATTTTTTCCCTTGCCGCATCATCCGCCAGACAGTATTCCACAAGTTCCTGCTCCACACGCCCCGCCTGACTGAGATGGTCTGCCTTTAAGAACGCTTCCCGCGCTTTCTGGTAGTTCGGCAGACTGCCTTCTTCCACCGGATTTCCGCAGAACCAGAGATCTCCCTGCTCCTCCCATTCGTCTGCCGCCGGAAACTGCCCCCATGGCATCCTGCTGGCAACTGCAGCCGCTCCTCCTGTCAGAAAAGCAAAAACTGCAAAGATCCGCAGAGTCTTCCTGCCTTTTTGCTTTCTTTCCAGCCGCCGCAGTGCCTTTTTGACTTCTCCGGCAGACGCATACCGCTCCTCCGGCTTTTTCTGCATACACTTTTCCATCACCCGCCAGAGTCCTCTTTTCTGCCGCTTTTTCGCATGCTTCGCCATTGCCGCAAGCAGTGCGCCGAGTGCATAAAGATCGGAACGGGCGTCACACTTCCCGTCATACTGCTCCGGCGCTGCATAACCGCGGGTTCCATAACGGACTTCCACCCCCGTTTCTTCTGTTCCGGCTGCACCGAAATCCACAAGGTATATTTCACCACGCTCTGTTATCATCACGTTGTCCGGCTTCAGATCCCGGTAGAAAACCGGCGGGTTCTGTGCATGGAGATAACAGAGAATCCCGCTCAGGGCAATTCCCGTTTTCAGAATTTCCCGGCTGGAAAACCGTTCTCCCTTACGCATACGCTGTCCGATAGATTTTCCGTTTACAGCTTCCATCACCAGAAAGCTTTTTGTCCTACTTTCCAGAAGTTCCACCGCACAGGGAATCCCGGGATATGAAAACTTCTGTAAAAGAAACGCTTCCCGGCGCAGTTTTTCCCTGTCACATATACTTACCTTGACTGCATACCGCTTTCCGGATCCAGTTTTCTCTGCAAGATAAACGACAGACGTTGCCCCTCTTCCGAGCACTGACAGCAGGCGATACTTCCCTCCCGGAAGTTCTACTTTTCCAATGATCCCGCCTCCTCTTTTTACGTCAAAGTGTTTGTCAGTCCGATATTCTGTTTTTGTACATGGATATAAATTGAGCCGAATGGCTCTTCGATAGAGTAATATAGAATCGATTTTTCAGGACGAATGTCCAAGCGGATGAAAAATCGTGATGTAAGTATAACACAACAGCCGCCGTTTCTGCAAGAACTACAGAAGCCGACGGCTGCCAAAAAAATCGCCTGTTTTTTATCTATTTTTTCCCTCTTGGCGAATCTTACATCCGTTCCGGTGCCGAGAATCCCAGCAGGTCGATGCAGGTCTCAAGTACCTCGCGGACAAGATCCAGCAGTGCCAGGTAAGATGCTTTTCTTGCCTCATCCTGCTCACTTAAGATCTTGGTCTCGTGGTAGAAATGGTTGAACTCGTTTGCAAGCTCGTAGATATAAGCACAGATCTTATGCGGTGCTTTCTCCTCGAATGCGTTCTCCACAACGCCGTTGAAACGGGATACGGAAAGCATCAGAGCTTTCTCGCTGTCGCTCTTCGGTGCCAGAAGTGCGCCTTTCTTCAGTTCATTTCCCTCTTCTTTATATTTTCCGAGGATGGATTTTGTACGAACGATCGTGTACAGGATGTACGGACCGGTGTTTCCCTCGAAGGAAGTAAATCTCTCAACATCGAATACATAATCTTTCGATGCCTGGTTGGACAGGTCACCGTATTTAATAGCAGACAGTCCGACAATCTGTGCCGTTCCTCTTGCATCCGTATCTTTTACGCTGCGGTTCTCCACGATCTTCTGATACATCTCATCGTTGATCTCGCCGATCAGACGCTCCAGACGCATAACGCCGCCCTCACGGGTCTTGAACGGTTTTCCGTCTTTTCCGTTCATGGTACCAAAGCCGATAAAGGAAAGAACGGTATCATCATTCACCAGTTTTGCTTTTCTTGCACAGCGGAAACACTGTACGAAGTGAAGCTCCTGACGTTTGTCTGCCAGATAGCAGATCTCGTCCGGCTTGTACAGTTTCATACGCTGGATGATGGTTGCCAGGTCTGTCGTATCATACAGAGCTGCTCCATCGGATTTTAAGATCATGCACGGCGGGATCTCTTTTGTGTCTGTCTCTTCTTTGACATCAACAACGAGTGCGCCCTGGTCATAATGTGCATAACCATTGTCTTTCAGGTAATCTACCATGTCCGGAATGTACTCCTGTGCATCGGACTCACCCATCCACAGATCGAAATGAACGTCGAGGTTTCCATAGTTCTTTTTCAGATCGGCAACAGAAACGTTCATAATGTGTTTCCAGATCGCACGATATCCTCTTCTGCCCTGCTGCAGCTCTCTCGTTGCCTCGAGTGCACGTTTCTTATAGTCCTCGTCCTCTTTTGATTTGCCGCTTGCGCAAGGATAAATCTCCTCGAGCTCGCTGATCGTAAACGGTGCTTCCTCCGGGTACTCTCCCGTAAAGGACTCATCAAAATAAACAAGCTCCGGATGGCGCTCCTGCAGCTCGGTGATGATCAGTCCCATCTGCAGACCCCAGTCTCCAAGATGAACGTCACCGATCATGTTGTGGCCCATGAAGCGTCCCATACGCTTGATGCTCTCGCCGATGATCGCGGAACGGAGATGGCCGACGTGAAGCGGTTTTGCCACGTTTGCTCCGCCGTAATCTACGATGATGGTTTTCGGATTTTTTGCTTTCTCTACAGAAAGATCTTCATCGTTCTGCATTTTGGAAAGATAATCTGCCAGAAATTCCGGGTTGATTTTCAGGTTGATGAATCCCGGTTTTACGGCTTCAATTTCACCGATCACGCTGTGATCGGTCACTTTTTCTACAACTGCTTCAGCCAGCTGGATCGGTGCTTTGTGGTATGCTTTTGCAGCTGCCATTGCGCCGTTGCACTGGTATTCGCACAGATCCGGGCGGTTGGAAACGGAAACCCTTGCATAGGACGGGTCCATCTCCGCAGCGGTAAAGGCTTTTACCAGCTCTTCCTGGATAAGATCGATCAGTTTTTTCATAATGTTTCCCTCATTTTCTTCTTTACTGCAGAATCATCTGTTCTGCGTTTTGTTTCCGCGCGCTGCGCCGGGCTTCTTCCTCTTCTTTGATGCCGCTTTTCTGATAACAGTACTGGATGATATCTCTTCTTCGGATGATGCCGATGAAGATTCCCTCGTCATCCACAACTGGAACGAAATTCTGCCGCATGGACATCTCGATCAGGTCCTCGATGTTGCTGTTGATGTTGACGGACTCATAATTCCACCGTTTCGGAACCTGCCAGAGCGGGATATCCTCTGCTTCATGGTAATTCAGAAGATACCGTTCTTTTATGATGCGGAGCAGATCTCCTTCCGTCAGTGTTCCCACGTAGCAGCCCTTTTTGTTCAGTACCGGAACCGCCGTGTATTTATGATATTCGATCTTCTCGATGGCCTGCCGAAGTGAGCAGTCGTCATACAGATAAGCCGTTTCACTTTTCGGTGTGATAAAAAACAAAATATTCATTCGCGTATACTCCTTTTCGTTGGTCATACTCTTGTTTGATTATACCATAAACGAATGTGAAATGTCTTTGAATCTTTCTTATATTTTCATAAACATACCGAATCCGAAACTCGAATGCCTCTTTGCTGCGCCGCAAATTGCGCTTATTTTCCAGTATAACCGACTTTCCGCAAAAAGTAAAGATCTTAAGTTTCATCCGCACACGCCGCACAAAAAATCCGCACAGATCCAGCACCTACGCTGTACCCGCACGGATTTTTCAACTCTTTTTTGTTCTATTCTCTTCGCAGCGCATCGATCGGATTCAGGTTCGCTGCTTTTACCGACGGCAGCAGTCCGAATACGATACCGATCACCATGGAGAAGACCACGGAGAAAATGATCGCCGGAATACTGATCGCCACAGGCGTCTGCGATACCCTCGAAATCACCTGTGCCATGATAATGCCGCCCAGCACGCCGAGCAGTCCGCCGATGCTGGTGAGCACCGCCGCCTCGGTCAGGAACTGGAACAGAATTCTGCGTTTTCTTGCTCCGATCGCCTTTTTCAGGCCGATCTCGCTTGTACGTTCCGTTACAGATACCAGCATAATATTCATAACACCGATACCGCCGACCAGAAGCGAAATGCTCGCGATCCAGATCAGCTGCTGGTTCGTGCTCTGGCCTAACTCCTGCAGACTCTTTGCTTTCTCCAGCAGATCCTCTGCCTGATAGGAAAGAGAATCAGTTGTATTGGTCACGGATTCGTTCATGATATCCGCTGTTGTCTTTCCCACCGTGCTCATATCCTCGGTCGTTTTTGCCATCACAACGGCATTTTCCGGTTCATCATACTGGAATACGATCGGCCAGCAGACATCCGGCATCAGCACCAGCGGATAAGATTCCTGATTGTACGTATAGTAGTCATCTCTGGAATTGATGACCGGCTGGAACGAATCGGCTTTTTTGATCACGCCGATCACCGTGAACGGCTCTCCCATGATCTCGATCGTTTTGCCGACCGGCGACTCATCCGGGAAGAGTGTCAGCACTGCGGTATCGTCGAGGAGGACAACTTTGTGGGTCTTCGAGAAATCGCTCTCCACAAAGCCGCGTCCCTGATAAATCTGATATCCGCACGTCGACAGATAATTTTCATCCACGCCAAGCGCCTTCGCACTGTCCAGTGTTGTGTTTCCTTTTGCGATGCCGCTCACATACGTTCTTTCGGTGTAAAACGATGCATTTTCCACCTGATCCTGCTCGCGGATCCGCTTTTTCTGATCATCGGACAGTTTCGACACGCCGCTTGGCAGTCCGTTGTCCATCCAGTAATCGCCGTCGCCCTGCTTTAAGCTGACGGTCACGTTGTTGTTTCCGGCTCCGATCAGGTTCTGTTTGATCTGCTCATTCGTTCCCTTGATCGTGGAGACAATTGAGATGATCGATGCAATTCCGATGATAATACCCAGCATCGTCAGGAAGGAACGCATTTTGTGTGACCAGATTCCCTGAAAGGAAAGTCTTACATTTTCTAACATAATGCGCCTCCTTAACTGTTGTAATAATCCGATGAACTGGATTCCTTCGTGTCTGCGCCTTCCACCACGGTTTTGCCGTACGGAAATGCAATGTAATCCTCTTCGGAAAGACCGCTCTTCACTTCGTAATAACTGCCCCACAGAAGTTTTCCGGTTACCACATTCTGTTTCTTTAATTTATCATTTTCATCCCGGATATAAACGAATTTCTGTCCGTTTTCCTCGCGGATGAATTCTTTGCTGACGTACAGGCCGTTGCCGTTTTCTACATCGTTTCCGACAGTGATTGCAATCTCGATCCAGTCACCGTTTTCAAAACCTTCTCCGCCTTCCGGGATAACGGCTGTGAACGGATAGAAGGAGGCTGGTGTCTCGCTGTACGACATGTAGCTTGTTGTCGGGTACGGAGAAATCTCGGTTACGGTTGCCGCTGCAAAAGCACCCGAAGACCAAGAAGTCACGTTGAGTTCATCGCCGACTTTTACCTGATCGAGATACGTCTCGCTTAAGTAGCCGCGCACGTACAGACCTTCGTTTCCACTGACCTGGATAAAGGCGCTTCCGTCGTTGGACGGGTTTTCTGCATTTCCAACCTTCTTTACCACACCGCTGATCGTCGCTTTTACGGTCTGGGAATCCAGGGATTTCTGCGTATTTTTGACTTTGAGTTCCTCTTCCTTCTGATCCAGCTTCAGATTACGGATCTGGCTTTCTTTTTCGCTGATGGCTTTTTTCAACTCATCTTTTGTGTAGGTCATCTGGGTATCATCACCGGAAGAAGTATTGTTATTTGCGCTGCTTCCTGTGGATGATGTAAAGAGGGACTGTACCGATGCTTTTTCACCGTAGAATACGGTTTTTGCTGTCGTCTGCACTGCTTCCGGCGCATCTTCGCTCTGCGGTTCCGCTTCCGGTTCTGCCGGGGCTTCGGTCGGCGTCGGCGTTTCCGTCGGAACTGGGGTCTCGCTCGGCACCGGAGTTTCTGTTGGAACCGGCTCTGTGGTCGGAATCGGTGTTGTACTTGGTTCCGGGCTGACGGTCGGCTCTGGAGTTACACTCGGTCCCGGCGTAACTCTCGGGATCGGAGTTACACTTGGTGTCGGGGTAATCGTTCCTTCTTTTACCGCCACATTTGCAGTGCTGACTGCCATGGAAGTACCCTTGTCATTTTTCGCTGTCACTTCTACTGTATAGATTCCGGCATCCTCTTTTGTGATGTTTTCTTTTGTGTAAGTATCCTTAAAATCTCCGTCGATTGTCTTTCCGTTGTGTTTCCAGACGTATGTGTAAGTGACATCCGTTTCGGTGTTTTCCGTGGAATCGTCTGCCTCACCGCTTCCATTTCCGGCTTCACCCGGCTGTGTCACATCGTCCTCGGACGGACTCTCGGTTCTATCATCCGTTTTATCGTCGGCTTTCTCATCCGGATTCTCTTCGGTATCTTTCTTCTCATTGATTCCGATTTTCAGCTTCAGCTCGCCGCCCTCTGTCACTTCTGTGTTGGCAAGAGGCGTAGTAATTTTTATTTCCGGTGCATCCGCAGATTCGGATTCTTTCAGACTCAGGACTGCTTCATACGAAGTCTCGTATGCTTTCGCAATCTTCGTTCCATCCTGCTCCCACACGGTTTCCAGCGCCTCTGCGGCTTTGTTTTCCTCATGAATCTCCAGGCGAAACCAGTATCCTTCGCTGTCCTCTTCTTTTTTCGTTCCCTTTTCATCCGCGTATCCTGCCATCTGATTCAGGAATCCGCCTGTCAGGACTGTTCCCGGTGCGCAGAGATAGGTGTATGGGGCTTCCTGCGTTCCTTCTCCTTTGTATGGTTTGGAACCAAATACAAGCTTATTCGTACTGCTGTACAGAACAGCATCCTCGTACGTCGGCTCCGGTTCTGGGGTCGGAATCGGTTCGTCCGGGAAGTCCGGATCGATGGGTTCATCTGGAAAATCCGGGAAATCCGGCTCCACCGGATCCAGCGGCGTATCCGATACCGGTTTTGTCTTTTTCAGCTTTTCCAGTTCTTTTTCACTCTGCTGGATTTTCAGCTTTGTCTGTGCAAGCTGTAACTGCTGCGTTTCCAGATCCAGCTCGATCATGCTGGTATCGTATGTCATCAGCGTGTCTCCGGCATTTACCACATCGCCCTCTTTGACGAGAACCTGGGAAATGGTCTGGCTGTCGGAAAGATAGATGTTCTGGGAAGCCGTCGAGGTGATCTGGCCTTCCATGTTCATGCTGTCTCCCCAGTAACCACTCGTAAAGTCACTGACCGGATACACTTTTACGGTCGTCTTCTGCGCCTGGCGGATGCCGTAATAACCGCCGACACTGACACCGCCCACGGCAACTGCGGTCACAACTGCAATCGCGGCTTTCTTTGCTGCTTTTCCTTTTTTCATGTTTCGGCCACCTCCTTCGATTTCATCATTCCGTCGCGGATCTCCACGGTGCGCTGTGCCATCGATGCGATCTCCGCGTCATGTGTAATCATCAAGATGCTGACGCCCTCGTCGTTCAGGCTCTGGAACAGCTCCATGACCTGCTCGCCGGAATGGGAGTCGAGCGCTCCGGTCGGCTCATCAGCCAGCAGAATTTTCGGATGGTTGACAATCGCTCTTGCAATCGCCACACGCTGTTTCTGTCCGCCGGAGAGCTGGGTCGGTTTGAAACTCATACGGTCGCCGAGCCCCACCCGCTCGAGGGCAATCGCTGCCCGCTCTCTTCTCTCTTTTTTCGGCACGCCCGCGTACGTCAACGGCAGGCATACATTTTCCATTGCGCTCTGTCTTGCAAGGAGTTGGAAGTTCTGGAATACAAAGCCGATTTTCTGCAGGCGGATGTCCGACATCTGATTGTCACTGCATTTGCTGATATCCTGTCCGTCGAGGATCAGCCGTCCGCTCGTCGCCTGGTCGAGACAGCCGACAATATTCATCAGTGTTGTTTTTCCGGAACCGGAAGGACCCATGATCGCAACGTACTCGCCTTCTTCCATGGAGAAGTTGATGTTTTTCAGAACCGGAACCGGGATTTTGCCCTGCATATATTCTTTACAGATATTCTCTAATTCCAGAATCACGGCTGCACCTCCCCGTCATCTGCTGATCCGGCTTCCTGTGTTTCTGCCGGTTCTGCCTCACCATTGTCGGCGCCGCCGATCACGTTCGTTGTATCTTCCTCACCGCTGTACTCTGCGCCGTCCATGGTATTGTCGACCATGCCGTTTTCATCCTGCGTCATACCATCGTCGACCATTCCATCGTCGTTGTCATGCATACCGTCATCCTCCATTCCGTCATCCTCGCCGCCGGCCGGATTGCTCTGTCCCAGCGAACCATCGGTACTAACAACGGTCT
>ERZ1673698.2023-NODE-2023-length-15611-cov-9.971458_pt1 | contig 15611 bp, 17 predicted proteins | sample MGYA00580228_ERZ1673698 | MGnify/ENA primary metagenome ERZ1673698 (study PRJEB41218, sample SAMN15661768) | gut metagenome | host: Homo sapiens | place: Canada: London | collected 2015-08-20/2019-03-30 | study: EMG produced TPA metagenomics assembly of... | reverse complement strand
GCTAGTCCACTAGCAGAAGCTAGTCCACTAGCAGAAGCTAGTCCACTAGCAGAAGCTAGTCCACTAGCAGAAGTAAAGAAACCTGAGGAACCCAACGATCAAGGTGTTCAGAGTTCTCTTGAAGCTTTTGATGTTAAAGATCTCACTAACGATCAGTACAGGGATGTCGTCAAGAGTCAGCTTCTAACGAATACCTCTAGAAGTACCCTCTTGGGTCAGGGGTTTCGTAGCAAGCGTTGGGCTAGCCTGTCTGATGTCTATGATCCTGCTACGGATCAAACGGAAACCCCTGATGTCGGCTTCTTCTCTGGCTTGACTCATAACTGGTTTATCAATAGCATCAACATGGGTAGAGCCTCTCAGGACTACTTTGGTGAGCAGTTTAAGCCTGATGCTAATCAGAGAGCTGAGATTCTTCAGATGGTCGGATATGACTCCGATAGATACCAAGCTGTCCTCAATGGTGCGGGCAGTATGGATGACGTTAAGATGCGTGTCAAGGTCAATAACGAGTACCTTGATTACAAGATGGCTGAAGCTAATGCTGACATGTTCTCATCCTTTATGTCCTCTATTGGTAGTGGTGTCTCTGATCCTTTGTCTTATGTACCTGTAGTGGGTGCTTATGGCATGGCAGGTAGAGTTGCTACAGGTGCTGTATTGGGCGCCGTGTCTAACCAACTTGAAACCTATACCTCAGGTGCCGAGCATGACCTTATTGAAGACATGATTGTCGGTGGCATGCTTGGTGCAGGTATTGAGTTTGCCTTTAAGGGTATGGGTAAGGCAGGTACTTATGTAGGTGATAGTGCTAGACGTGCCAACATTATCAGAGACTATGAGCTTGGTGGTAAAGAATTACCTTCAGAAGTCTTTAATGGCATTGGTGGTTCTACTGAAGCGGCTAAGACCATTAACACCTTTAGAGAGAACCTTGAAGCAAGGCTTCCTGTAGTTTCTGTTATGGGTGTCGTAAAGAGACTGCAGAACTCAGAATCCGTAGATCTCTTTAGGAAGATCTTCATTGATAGAGGCTCTGGTACTAAGGATGCTGAAGGTCATTACGTAGCTACTACCTTTGATGGTATTACTGCTCAGGAAAAGCTTAGGGATGCAGAGATCAAGCTCACTAACTTTGAGGTTCAGGCTAGGGAACATGTAGGTAACCTCCGTAAGGAAGGCTACTCTGATGCTGATGTCATGGATTGCTTCTACAGATCTATTGGTGGAGCTAAGACTAAGCTTGACGGTAATGCTGAGTTTGAAGCCTTCAAGAAAGAATGTCTTGATATGATTGCTCCTTATACAACTGAAGGGGGTGTACAGGACTTCTTCCCGAGAGTTGCAGACCCTATTAAGGTGTCTGATAGAATTGAAGCTATACAGGGCACTAAGGGTCAGAGAGGTGATGTAGTTAACACTCTTACCGATCAGATTGCTGAGTCTCTTATTAAGGGCTACGAAACCAATCCTGCAGTTAAAGCTAGGATTGACCAATACTACTATGACAAGGTTTACAAGCCTAAGCTCGAAGCTAATAAGAAAGAGATTGAAGAGCACCAAAAGAAGGCTGTACCTGAGACTGTCAATGAGGTAAAGACTATCCGTAAGGAAGTCTCTAGGAAGTCCTCAGACAGGTTTAATAGAATTAGGAACATTGAGGACAATGCTAAGAATCGAGTATCTGAAATTCAAGCTAAGATTGACGGCCTTCCTGATGAACTTAAGAAAGCTCATTCAGAGATTGACAAGAAGGTTAATGCAAAGCTTGATGAAATTAACGAAGCTTACAAGAAGAACGTAGCTAAGGCTAAGACCTACGAAGACCTTGAGAAGGCTGAAGCTAAGAAAGACAAGGCTATTGCTGAACTCACTGAGAAAGAAAAGCTCAGAAAGCAAGAGGCTTCAGACAGGATTGCTAAGAAGAAGGAAAGCTACAAGAAGCAGATTGAGGAGACCAAAGCTAGAGCTAAGGAGTCCACAGACAAGCTCAAGAAGGAAGTCAGTGACATCCAGAAGAAGGGTGCTAAGGAAGAAGCTACGGCCATTCGTAACTACAAGTATGATAAGGCTCCCTTGCCTCTCCCTGAGAAGCCCTCACAGGCTGAGATCAATCAGTGGGTTAGAGAGAATGCTCGTAGTGATGCTTATGGTTGGGTAGACCAGAATCAGTCTAATCCTAGCACTCTTAATCTCTATGGTACTGGTAATGCCAAGTATGATCCTAATGTTACTAGAATCCCTTGGGATACCACTCAGAGAGGAGCTAGTGGCGTTGGTATTGATGACTTCAGAGCTAATCCTATTGAAGCTATCAGAACCTATGTCAATAAGAAGACTGGTGATAGCATTGTACAGGGTCTTGGTTTTGACTCAGAGCAGGCCTTTAGAGAACACCTTAATCAGCTTGCTGTTGATGAGATGAACAAGTCTGTTGGCAAGGGTCTCAAGAAGGAACAGATTCAGAGCGCCTTTAATCTTACTGCAGATATGATCTACGGTAAGTACGGTAGTAGAGCTGACATTAATACTTCATGGCTTGGTGCTGTAGCTGATGTTGTGAGAAATCTTACGTTTCTTTCTAAGAATGCCCTTATGGGTGTAGCTAACATCTTTGAACAGGGTGAAGCTGTAAAGCACTATGGTGCTGTGCAGATTCTTAGGAACACTCCTCTTGTCAGAGAACTCTTTGATAACTGGACTAAGAACGGCATGTCTAATGCTGATGTGCGTCATGCTCAGTCACTTATCTTTGGTTTGTCTGTTAAGAATGCGGGTGTCTTCAGAGACATTGCTCAGGAGTCCTATGAGAGACAGCTTCATAGATTTCAAGGTAACAAGGCTAAGGCTATGTTGGTTGCCGCTAGTGAGTCTTTGGCACAAGCATCCCCCTTTACTAAGTTCCTACAGTCTACTGAGAACTCCGTTGTTGAGGGTTCACAGGGTATGTTCTTAGGTGAACTCATTCAGTATGCCCATAACAAGTCTCTTAGACCTAAGGGGTTCCTTACTAAGGAGACCTTAGCTAGAAACGGGGTCTCTGTTGAGAACTTCGATAAGATGCTTAAGCTCCTTAGAGAAAGCACTACTGTTGATAAGAATGGGGCTATCTCCATTACTAACCTACAGCATCTCATGTCAGGTGACGTTATGGGCCTTGCTACTCTCAGAAGGCTTGGTGACTATGTTGCTCATGAAGTGATCCAGAAGAACACCATCGGTGATACTTTCCTTTGGGAGGGTTCTAAGAGAAATCCTTTCATGCAGATGCTACTGCAGTTCAAGACCTTTGCTATTAGATCCTATGACAAGAGAATTAGAAAGATGATGAATAGAGCCGCTGAAGGCGATGCCTTAGGTCAGGCTTACAGCATCTTCTTGTCTACTGCTCTTGGTACTGTGGGTGCTATGGCTAATACCTGTATTGGTATGGTTGGTATGACTGAAGAACAGAGAGAAGAGTACCTTAAGCAGACCATTGCTTATGACAAGAATGAAGGTGTCACTATGGACACTCTCTTTCAGGTTGGTATCAATGGTGTCATGAGATCTTCTGTCTTGGCGTTCCCTGCTCTCGTAGCTTCTACTGCAGGTTACAACCCTAGTGTTAAGACTACTGCTGATATTGATTACTTTGCTAACAATGCAGAGACTTATCAGGGTTTTGATGCTGACAAGTATCTTAGAGCTATGTTCCCTGCATACTCTACGGTTGCTTCCTTAGCTAACATTGGCGGCTATGGGAAGGATGTGGTCATGTCTAGTATTAGTGATGACTACACAGAGAAACAGGCTGAACAAGCTAGAACTAGATTTGCTAAGTCTGTTAGAAGTTTCTCTAATGTTCCCTTCTTTAAATGGGGTGTTTACAACTTAATGAATGAAGATTATTAATGGCTTCTACTATTGCTTTTTATATAGGTGACGGTGCTACTACTGACTTTGCCGTCCCCTTTGATTATCTAGCAAAGAAGTTCGTAAGAGTGTCCCTTGGTGTCACTATCTTAAAAGGTGGTGACTATGGGGACACCTCAAAGGACTACTACTTTCTAGATAAAACCAAAGTCAGACTTAAAGTCCCTCCTCAGGAAGGAGAGGTGTTAACCATCAGACGCTATACGTCAGCTACTGACCGTGTGGTGTCCTTTAAGGATGCTTCAGTCCTTAAGGCTACTGACCTTGATGTGTCTTCAGTTCAGACCATCCATATTGCTGAAGAAGCTAGAGACATCATCAATGATGCACTCACTAAAGACAGGGAAGGTAACTGGGACGCTAAGGGTAACCGTATCGTCAATGTGGGTACTCCTGAAGCTGACTCTGATGCTATGACCTATGGTGTCTATAAGGCTGATGCTATGGGTGCCTGTCAGGCTAAGCTAGATGCTGAGGCCGCTAGGGATGCCGCTAAGGTCTCTGAGACGAACGCTAAGGCTTCTGAAGTTAATGCTAAGGAGTCTGAGGTAACCGCTAAGGCTTCTGCAGGTACTGCGGTATCTGCGGCTAAACATGCTGATGCTGTCAAGACAGAGAACCAAGCAATCCTTGAAGAGGCTAGACAGCTACAAACCGATATTGAAACCTCTGAGAGGAATGCTAAGGAGTCTGAAGACAATGCTATGGCGTCTAAGGTGAGTGCTTCTGATAGTGCCTCCTTGGCTAAGGATTGGGCTACCAAGACTACTGGTACTGTCGATGGCTCTGAGTATTCTGCAAAGCACTATGCTAATAAGGCTAAGGAGCAGGTCAGTCTCGCTACTCAACAGGCTACGCTAGCTACGACTAAGGCCAGCGAGGCTGAGAATAGCGCTACTGATGCTTCCCAGTCTGCTACTGCGGCTAGTGCTAGTGCTAAGAACGCTAGTGCATCTGCAGGTACTGCTACGACTCAGGCCACTAATGCGAGTAACAGTGCTAAGGCGGCTAAGCTCTCTGAGGATAATGCGGCTCTGTCTAAGACTGCGGCGGGTACCTCTGAGACTAACGCTAAGGCTTCTGAAGTTGAAGCTAAGAAACAAGCTGATCTCGCTAAGGATTATGCAAATCAGGCCACTAGTTGTCAAATGAATGCTGACTGGAATGAGACTGTGTCCACTTCTAAGGCATTCATCAAGAACAAGCCTACGCTCGGTGCCCTTGCGTCTAAGGACAGCATTGCGTATAGTGAGATCACTGGTACGCCCCCTGAACAAGATCTTAGTGGTCTTGCTACTAAGACCGAGCTTCAGGAGGGTCTTGCAGGTAAGGCTAATTCCTCACATACTCATACTATTGCTAACGTTACGGGTCTTCAGGCAGACCTTACGACTATCCGTGAGAGCATCACTAATGTGTCCTCTAAGGTTGACGGTATTGGTGACACTCTGTCTCCTACGTATGCCAAGAAGCAGGCTATCTTGGATGCCTGTGATAAGGCTTTGAATGGTACTAATCCTGTTAATGCAGGTGATCCTACTTTTCTTAATCAACTAGCTGAAAAGCTCAGTAAACTCGGTACTGTTAGACCTTTAGGTTTCCACTATCTTCACCCCTACGGAACAGTGCCTGCTGACTCTATTATTTGCAACGGTGCTACGTATTCTAGAGCTTTATATAAAGACTTCTTTGATTACATTACAACTCAAGGGTGGGTGAAGACTGAAGCTGAATGGCAAGAGATTGCTACGAGAGATAATGGGTTCTGCCCGTTCTACTCTTCGGGTGATGGTAGTACGACCTTTAGGACTCCTAAGTTTGCTCCTTATCAGCAGATTGCTACGGGCGTGGCTCAGACTACTACTTATCATCAAGCAGGTTTACCGAATATTACGGATAGAGTTTACGACAAATCTGGGGATAATTCCCCCGCGTTGGCTATTAACCCAGAAATATCAGAAACCTCGGGTGCTTTTAGGATTGGGGCAGAGGGAGGATACACTAGGGGAGGTTCTTCGAAAGACGGGTATTATGCAAAGGACTTTAACTTTGATGCTTCGCGTTCCAACACAATCTATGGTACATCCGACACTGTCCAACCCGAAGCTCATGAATGGCTAATGTGTGTAGTGGCCTACGGTGTAGCTACTAATGTAGGTTCTGTGGACATTCAGAATGTTATGTCTGCTACCACACAGGTTCAACAGGAAACCGGAAACATTCAACAGGAAATCGGAAACATTACTAAGTTCGCCGCACCTGCCTATGGGTCTGGTTCCAAGATTAAGGCTAACAGGACTGTTACGATTCAATCGAACGGGTTTCTTAGATATTTCATTGAGCTTAGGGGAACCGGTGGAAAGTCTCGGCGCATCACCATTAATGGAACGGAGTTGACTATTCAAGCAGATAATTATTCTAAAGACTACGGTATCCTTCCCGTAATGAAGGGGGATACGGTGAACACTAGTGCTGATGACTGTACGTTCTATCCAGCTCGTTATGGAGTGTGAAAAAGATGAGATTTGAACTTGATAAATATTATGAAGGCGCATATCCACACGAAGCTGTAACGTGGGCCAATGCGAACGGAGCTCACGTCGAATTGATCGGCTCGGGGTACATTCTAAAAAAGAACCATGAACCGACGATCGACGAACTCGCGTCTCAGGTACGAACTGAGAGAGACAGAAAGATCGCAGAAACTGACTGGTACATGATGCCTGACTATCCTACTGATCCTGAGACTCTTGAGGTCGTTAAAGGCTACAGAAAGGCTCTTAGGGATATCACTCTTCAGAGTGGTTTCCCTAGAGACGTTGAGTGGCCCGTGATGCCCAAAGTGTTCTGTGAGGACACTGAAGGTACTCCGAGCATCGGACTGGCTAAAGTGGGGATCCTATAAGGTTCTCGCTTAGATTACCCATAGTGCCCCGAGAGGTGCACTCTAAACTACCTCTCAGAAGGCTAGGCTTTTCAGTAGCTATAGCCTTAGAGCATTCTAGTTTAACCTAAGCTACTAAACTATTAACACTAGCTTTATGCTAGAAAGGGATATATTATGGCTGAATTTGCTTCTAAGGGTGTTGCGGGTGCAGGTCTTGGTACTGGTATCGCAGGCCTTGCTCTCGGTGTCCTCAACAGCTCTAATAACGGCAATGGTCTCCTTGGTGGTCTCTTCGGTGGGGGGCAATCAGAACGTAGTGTCTGCTCTTCAGGCTGAGAACGGTATGCTCAAGGCTGAGAACTACTCCGACAAGAATGCCAAGGAAGTCTATGCACAGTCTCTTGCAGACAACCGTAGGCTCCGTGATGAAGCCTTCGCTTTCATTAAGCCTCTTGCTGACGAGTCTGCGAACAACCGTGTTGAACTTGCTAAACTTCAGGCTGAGCTTAAGTGTTGCTGTGAGAAGCAGGAACTCCGTGAGCAGATTGTCCTCGGTAAGGTCAATGAGCTTGCCCTGACGACTCAGGCGAAGTTCGGTTGCCTTGATCAGACCATTGCAGGTATGATGGGTACGATTGGTAAGATCACGGACACGATTGTTCCTATGAGTGCTATCTGCCCGACTCCTATGGCTAAGTACAACGCGTGGGTTGCTCCTACGAATACTCCTGCTACGGGCGCATAATAATTCCTTATGAAAATCAGTTTGAGTAAAATCTCTCAGGTACTCCCTGAGTTCGTTGATACTCGACTGATGCCTAGTGCTCCCTCCACGATGAAGTGGCTTCTTGGAGGGAGTACGTTCTTGATTCTGCATCAGGCAGATACCCTCATCGGTAAGTATCTGCCTATGCTGAAGCAGGTGGGTATCGTCGATGAGAACAACAAGGTAGACATCGAAGTTGCTAAGGGATTCATTAATAGTGCATTCGATAAGAGTGGTGCTGTGGAATACCTTGGATTTAAATTCGATAAGTCTGATGGTGAGGCTCTAATTAATATTATGGAGAAATACAAAGATGATTGATGCGAAATGGGAAGATAATGTTTTTATGATGGCTAAGCATAAACTTCTTGAAGCTATTGAGAAGCGTAACAAGGAGTCTTACCATACTGAGGGAGACATCCGAGCCTATAAGGATGCCCTAAAGGCTTTGTACTACCTCATTAGCATTGAGAAGAGCAAGTAATTCGGGTGTTTCAGTAGTCCTAAAGGACTTACGCACAGTAATTACCGTAGGACTGCTGAACCTATCTAACAGACTAAGTAAATGAATATACAAGTTTATTGGGATGGCAATGTAGGTGCCTGTGAGTATGAGAACCGTAAGGCATTCTTTACAACGAAACCCGACATTCCTAAGGTTACCTTTGATGTCATCGTGTATAGCGAAGACAACAACGTAACGAAGAAGATTTATGCCAATATCACTAGTGAGCTTACTTCTGAGGAAGTTACTGCCATAAAGCAGTTTGCTAAGGCACAGTTCACGGATAAGAGCAACACTAATTAAATAACTAAATACACTATGGAAATCAACGTTATTAAGAAAGATGGCACCAGTGAAGATTGGTGCTTTGACAAGATCAAGGTAGCTATTGATAAGGCTACTAAGAGAGCTAATGCTAAGTATCCTGAATGGAGACTTTGGCAAATCGAAGGGTACATTGAGGGTATCCTCTTTAAGAAGACTGAAGTGACTTCTGAAGCTCTCCATGGGTATGTCATTGATGCCCTTAACAGATACCTCCCTGAAGTTGGTAAGGCTTATCAGGAGTATCGAGATTACAAGAACACTTACGCTAAAGCCTTTGAGTCTGTCAAGAGTGAAGCCGATACGGTCTTGTTGCTTGGAGACAAGGAGAATGCTAACTTTGATAGCTCTCTTATCTCTACTAAAGGTTCTCTCATCAAGGGATACCTTACTAAGGAATTGTATAAGCAGTTCTATCTCTCTAAGGAAGAGAAGGAACTTGTTAAGAGGGGTGACATCTACATCCATGATCTCAGAGACATGATCTTTAACTCATTCAACTGTTGTCTCTTTGACATCGGTAATGTACTTAAGGGTGGCTTTGAGATGTCCAATGTGAAGTACACGGAACCTACGAGTGTTCTTAGTGCCCTTCAGGTTATCGGTGACATTACTCTTGTGGCTACTGCACAGCAGTTCGGTGGATTCACCCTTGCAGAGATCGATAAGGTTCTCCTTCCGTATGCTGAGAAGACCTACGATAATGCCTTTAAGAAATATTTCGAACAATGCAACATGGAGTATGATGAATCCTGTGCAATGGCTATGGGGGATCTCAGGCGTGAACTCGAACAAGGCTTCCAGTCCCTTGAACTGAAACTCAACACTGTTCCGTGTTCTCGCGGTGACTTCGCTTTCACTACGCTTACTTTTGGTACTTGGGACATCATGATGGATGACCTTGATAGAGACATCATGCGGATGATTGGTGAGACTATCCTTAAGACTCGCATGAGGGGGCATGGAGGTAAACAGGTGGTGTTTCCTAAGCTTGTCTTCCTCTATGACGAAAATAAGATCAAGGAAGATGAGGATCATAAGGAGCTCTTTGAACTTGCTGTGAAGTGTTCTAGTCAGTGCATGTACCCTGATTATCTTAGTCTCAACCATGGTAAGGTTGCAGACATCTACAAGCGTACTGGAGCTATTACCTCGCCGATGGGATGCCGTGCATATCTCACTGAATGGCATGATAAGGAAGGCAACGCTATTACCATTGGGCGATGCAATATTGGGGCTGTGTCTTTGAATCTCCCGCTAATCTGGCAGGTTGCTAAGAATGAGAACAAGAATTTCTTTGATGTCCTTAATGATCGTATGGAAGTCATTCGAGAATTCTTTAAGAAACGCTATGATGCTATCCGCCATACTAAGGCGTGTACTAACCCCATGTGTTTTACTCAGGGTGGCCTCTATGGTGGCAACCTGAAACCTGATGATGAGATTGGTGATTTGGTTGAATACATGACTGCCTCATTCGGTCTTACTGCTATGAATGAACTTACTATTCTTGCTACTGGAAGTTCTCTTAGAGAAAATTCAATGTTCGCCAATAAGGTAGTGGATTTTATTAACGAAAAGATTGAGGAATTTAAGAAAGAAGATGGCTACCTTTATGCTCTTTATGGTACTCCTGCAGAATCTCTGTGTGGGACTCAAGCTAGACAATACCGTGAATATACAGGAGACAATCGCTTCGGAGATTACTTCACGAACTCCTTTCACCTCCACGTTAGTGAAGATGTAACCCCTTTTGAGAAGCAGAATAAGGAATATGAACTTTTTCACAAGTGTAATGGGGGTCACATTCAGTATGTACGAGTGGATAACCCTGATAATGTCAATGCAGTTAAAGCCCTTGTTCAGAGAGGCATGTCGATGGGTTTCTACCAAGGTGTCAATTTTGATGCGGCTTATTGCGAGGATTGTGGCAGGCATAGCACTAATGTTGGTAACACCTGTCCTCATTGTGGGTCTCACAACCTCTCTATTATTTCTCGTGTTTGTGGGTACTTGGGTTACAGTAATGTCAATGGAAAGACCCGAATGAATGATGCCAAGATGGCAGAAATCAAAGATAGGAAATCAATGTGACGTTTGAAGTAGTTACGCTTGTTATGAACGCTTGTCTTTGCATTGCACTTGTGGGCATGACAGTAATGACCATGTTTTTGCTGTACGCAGGTATCCGCAACATGATTAAAGAACTTGCTCTGGATGATTAACTAAGCTAACTAAGGAAAGACCCTACAATGACTACCCCTAAGAAGTACACTAGCGTTACCCGTATTGGTGTTACCGCTAAATTCGAAGTCTACCCTACCAGTAAGGGACATGTGGACTTTGCAGTCTTCCATTTCCCGAGCATCCGATCCTTCGTTGCTTGGGTGAATGACCATAACAGCAACATCGCTTACGTTGTGGTTAAGGATCCTAAGAAGACTTCGGCTGATATTTACACGGAGTGTTGGTCCCGAACGTTCATCTCGCCCCATATCAAGCGAGGTTGTACGTGTCACGTGACCGTCAGGCTTGACTGTGGAGCTGTTGGACAGCTTACGTTCTATAAGGAGTAAGTAATGAATTATTCTGGGCTCAACCTGTGCGATACCGCTAACGGACCCGGGATCCGCGTATCTCTGTTCGTTAGCGGATGCTCTCTCCATTGCAAGGGGTGTTTCAACAAGGACGCTTGGGATAAGAACTATGGTAAGAAGTTCACCGAGGAGACCATGAATGCCCTTTTGGAGGCTCTCAGAAGCCCGTGGATCAACGGGCTGAGTATCCTTGGGGGTGATCCCTTGGAGGACTATAACGTGCCCACAGTGAGCTATATAGTGGCTTTGGTGAAGCAGTTGATGCCTGAGAAAACCATTTGGCTGTGGACAGGAAGAAAGTACGAAAAGATTAAAGATCTAGCACTCCTTAAGTATGTAGATGTGCTGATCACTGAACCGTTTATTGAAAGGAAGAAATGTTATGGAAAATACTATGGATCGAGTAACCAGTGTGTCTATTGGAGATCTTCAGGAGAAGCTGAAGGTTTTGTTCAAGATTACTCACTCTAAGCAGAAGAATTGTGACTTTAAAGAACTCTATACTAACTGGATTGTAGAAGAGTATACGGAGCTTATGGCTGAGAAGCCGAATACCCATGAGGACTTTAAGGAACTCTGCGATCTCATTTGGGTTTGTGTTCAGTATGCTAATGCCTGTGGCTATGACATTGAGGCAGGTATGAATGAGCTTATCAAGGAGTATTCTAGCAAGCTGTGGGATGACGAAGGTAACTTCTGTGCAACCTATAGGGAAGATGGTAAGCTCCTTAAGGGTGACCACTTCAAGAAGGCTAACTTTGAGAAGTTGATGCATAGTGTCTGATGAACAAAACACCATCCTAGAGAATATTGCACAGATCACTCCATCAGTAGCAGTGTCTAGTGCAGTATTCCTAGGTTTCCCATTAAGTGATTGGGTCTATATCATTACCATTGTTTATACCTTCGTAGGTATTTGTACAATGATTAAGAAACACTGGATAGACCCTTGGTTAGAGAAGAAGAGAAAGAATAAATGAACTATAACGACCTTGAAGAACTCCTAGGCAATCTCCAGAATGAATTGCTTAACAATATGCTTGAAGACCTTAATAACCCTGAGAAGAGATCCCCACAGCTCTACAATGCCATCATTAAGGAGCTTGAACGTAATGGTATTAACTGCATCCCTAAGGCAGGTGATGGAGACGAGAATGCTCTCAGTAAGCTCCTGAAGGCTACTAAGCAGAGATTTGAGGAGGACTATGGCTCAAGCATCAACTAAGGAAGCAGAACTTCTTTTACCTTACTATCAGAATTTCCCCTTGTTTTGTAATCTTGTTTGGAAATCTATTGGTTTGCCGCCATTGACCTCCATTCAGACAGATATTGCAAAACTCCTTCAGGATCCTCCGAATGATCGATTGATCCTTATGGGTTTCCGTGGTGTTGCTAAATCGTTCATTACTTGTGCATATGTTGTCTGGAATTTGTGGAGAGATCCTCAGTTGAAGATTATGGTAGTGTCAGCTAATAAGGAACGTGCTGACGCTAACGCCACATTCATTAAGAAGATCATCAATGAGTTGCCGTTTCTCCACTTCATGAAGGCTAGAGAGGGTCAACGAGATACACAAAACCTTTTCGACATTGGGCCGGCTAAACCAGACCATTCACCCTCAGTGAAGTCTGTGGGTATTAAGGGTCAGCTTACGGGTTCTCGTGCTGACATCATCGTTGCAGACGACGTTGAGGTTCCAAGTAACTCCTTTACTCAGGTTCTTAGAGATCAGCTCTTTGAACTTGTTAAGGAATTCGATGCTGTCTTGAAGCCCGGTGAAGGCAAGAAGATCATCTACCTAGGGACTCCTCAGAATGAGATGAGCCTATATAATGAGCTACAGGAGCGTGGGTACACTGCTGTGATCTATCCTGCCAGATACCCCTATGATGACGCTCATAGAGCTTCCTATGGTGATAAACTGGCTAATATCATTGCTAACAAGTATGATGAGAATCCCAAGAGATGGGCAGGTAAACCTACTGACCCCTTGAGATTCTCTGAAGAGGACTTACAGAAGCGTGAGCTGTCCTATAGAAAGGCAGGCTTTGCTTTACAGTTCATGCTTGATACGACCCTCTCAGACGCTGATAAATACCCTCTGAGGCTTCGTGACTTGCTTGTAGGTATGTTCCCCTTAGACGAGGCTCCGATGAAGCTTACGTGGCTCCCAGACCCCTCTAAACGTGTCCCTGTGTCTGAAGCTCCTGTGATGGGACTTAAGGGTGACTCATACTTCTACTATCATACTGCCTCAGGTGAGATTCAACCTTATGCCTATAAGATGATGTGTATTGACCCTTCAGGACGTGGTGAACTGTCTTGCCTCGTCCTTAAATAAAACCCTTAAATTCGGTGAACGTCTCTAAGAGATAATACCGAGCCAAGCCTAATTTAGGAAGGTGTAACGACTATTATGTACCGCTGAGTGTTAGTGGGAAACAGGGGTGAAAAAGATATAGTCTGGACTTATGGGCGACCATAAGAAAGTAATTAACAACTACTAAACATAAATATGAAAATCAACAACTTTAGAGCTAAAACCCGTTTGTACAAAGTGTACCATATTCACGAAAAAGGTAATAATGACCTAGCAAGTGGATATGTTGGCATTACTAGAAGATCTTTGAATTATAGACTCTCACAACACTTCTGCTCAAAGCGTCCTGTAGGAGAAATCCTTAGGAACCTTGGTAAAGAAAATGTTGAGATCTCTCTAATTAAGATGCTCCCTAAAGCTGAAGCTCTTAACATGGAATATGTGTTGAGACCTGAGCTAAACATGGGTTGGAACAGAAGGGCAGGTGACGATGTTGCTACCGTAAGATGCCCTGTTTGCAACAAGTATCTACCTAACCGTAGAACAGGTACTGTATGTAGAGATTGCTTTGATACTAGGTTCAAAAAGGGGGATATGCCCCATAACTATGGTACCGGTAAGCGCTATCTTATTACAGACCCTAATGGTAACACCTATACCCCAGAATCTCTTGTGGAGTTCTGTAAGGAACATGAGCTTACACCTCAGAACCTTCGTAAGGTTGCTAAGGGAACCCGTAAGCATCATAAAGGGTGGAAAGCTGTTGAAATTTCATAGAACCGAAAGACGAAACAGGTTATGCTGTCTTGTACTACCTTAACGGATACATCTTCGTTATGGAAGTAGGTGGACTATTAGGAGGATATTCCGATGTGGTATTGAACAAACTAGCTAAAGTAGCTAAGAAATATGGTGTAAGCGAAGTGGTCATTGAAGGTAACTGGGGTGACGGGATGTACCTTAAGTTATTTGACCCAGTCTTAAAGAAAATTTACCCTAACTGTGGACTAACTGAAGCCAAATCCTCAGGTCAGAAGGAGCTTAGAATCATTGATACGTTAGAGCCTGTAATCTCTAACCATAAGATGTGTGTCTCCCCTGAATGTATCAGGAATGACTTCTCTACAGTCCCTGAATCGGATTACAAATATGCTTGCTTTTATCAGCTTACTCGTATCACTACTGACAGGGGTGCTCTTGTTCATGATGACCGTCTGGATGCTCTGGCAATCGGAGTTAAGTACCTTGTGGACTTCATGGGTGTCGATGCAGACACCGGCATCCAAGAACTTACTGAAGAGTGGTTAGAGGAATCTATGGAGTCTTTCTATGGATTCGTAACTAACCATGTAGGCGGTGTCCTCACTACTGAAGACACAAAGAATGGCTCTAGAAACACTACTAAAGGTATCAAAAGAGAGACTTCAGGGTACAAACTTAAGTAGAAATACTGATAAGTGATACCTAAGTAATACCCTATAGATATATTTAGTAGTAATCTTGGGGTAATTAATGTACCTTTAAAGGTCAACAGCCTGTTTTTTAATTAGTGTACTCTCCTAGTAGGGGGCAGAAAAGGTTATATATAGGTGTATGTAGCTCATGCAATAGCTCTCTCTTAAAGACAATATATCAAGGTATCAGGTATCAGTATACTATAGTCCCTTATAGGAGTACTATAGTTCCCTTATGGGGATAGCTAGGGTTCCCTTATAGGAGTCCTATAGTTCCCTTATGGGGATGAGTATTATTAACATCATTAACAAGTATAACAACAATAAGAACAGATGAATTGGACTAAATCAAAGGTATTTACTACCATCAAGATCATCATCATCATAGTCCTATTCATTATGTCATTGATGAATGGTGACTTAAGTATGATCGATGCTGTCCTCAGAACTCTTGTGAGTTCCTTATAGAGTCTTTGACTCTACCCTTTAGTTTTCCATAGTGTTAACGTGTGTACAGATTGGTGTACCATAACTAGCCCTAGACTCTCCCTCGTTGGATTGTCTGGGGCTTTTTTTTCGAGTACCTGTGCTAGCATAGCTAGCTGTGGTGTCCTGTGGATAACTAAGGGGTACCGATTGAAAAAATGGAGAAAATTTGTGAACCCTCACATTAATGAAAGATCGCCCGCGTTTCCCCCGTGGGGGGCACCTCATGACTCCCGCAATCTCTTTTTGATGGCATCTGATTCTTTTTTCCTTTTGTTATCTAAAGGGCCTCCGAAGGGGGGCTGTTATTGAGAATACCTCTCATTGTCACTTGGGAGGGCTTGAGGCTATCTTAT
>ERZ1673698.1958-NODE-1958-length-16153-cov-19.345074_pt1 | contig 16153 bp, 15 predicted proteins | sample MGYA00580228_ERZ1673698 | MGnify/ENA primary metagenome ERZ1673698 (study PRJEB41218, sample SAMN15661768) | gut metagenome | host: Homo sapiens | place: Canada: London | collected 2015-08-20/2019-03-30 | study: EMG produced TPA metagenomics assembly of... | reverse complement strand
ACGACTGGTAACGAATCTAACCTACGTGGCTATAGTTTTCGGACAGTCTCCCCCTTAATTATTTTTACAAATTCTTCCATTTATAGTATTAATGATATAATTTCTGCTTTTATTTCTTTCGTCAGACAAGATCTGCTCAGATACCTCAAAATTTATGGCTTTTAATTGACCTACAATATCTTTTTGCTCAAACCTATCCTGCATATTCATCATTTTCAAAATAGACTCTATGCGACTATTTTGTGAATGTGCGGTACCATAATTACGTCCAAACACATAGAATGGTGTATGCAGATTGATTGAGAAAGCTGTACCATGGAATGAGTCGGTCAGCACACACTTAGCATTGTTTATTAAATCAAGAAACTCAATAGGACCTGTAGGTACAACCTTATCACAATAACCCATATCATCAAATTGGTAAGGAATAGCAATTACCTCACATTTCAAAGTCTCCTTAAGTTCGGCAATTGCTCTACGAGCAGACTCTGATGGCTTATCCAAGAAATACGTTAGAATATAGTTTCCTTGTTTATCCTGAAGACTAAGAATTTTCTTCCATGTTTCCCCTTTCACCATCAATGTTGGGTCAATAAGATGTATTGCATCACGCCCTGTCAATTCTTTAATAAGTTTAATTCCACTATCTTCACGTACAGATAAACAAGCAAATTCAGAAATCCATTTACTCATCTTCTTTTTATTGTACTCTGCTACAAAGTCACGTCCAAAACTTGGAGCGAAAGCTATACGCTTTTCAGCAGGAGCAAAGCGAAGATAATACATAGGATCTACATACATTGTCGAAGAATTCCATATCTGGTCACTTCCTGCAAAGCATGAAACACATTCTTTGGCTAATCGCTTCATGCTATTCCAGCTCAAATATTGAGGTTCAAGATATTCATTGGTAAACTTTTCAAACCGAGTTACAGAATCACCTATCATGACCTTATTATACGAACCTTTATAAGTACTCAATGCGTTAGTTCCATTCTTACCTCTAATAAGCCATGAGCGTATCAGTATAGTCATCAACTTCTTTATACGAATATCTCTGCCTTTAACCAAACTCTTCATAGCAACCAAACGACAATCGTATCCTAACTCCTTCAGAATCGTCTTTGTTGCAAGGGCTTGAAGACTGGAGCCATAGTTATAACCTGAGAAAACGGTCGTTAATAATACTTTTTCCATTAGCTTACACTTTTTGAGGCTATCTTAGCTCTACGCAACATATCCATTTTACTTATAAATCCAGGAAAGAGATAACCTAAAGTTAGTAACACTTTTCTATATAATGAAACTTGATTTGAGAGACAAAGAATTCTTAGATTCTTCTTTATAATTGCACGCCAATGTTTACAATCGGTCTTATAGTCTTTCTGTAAATTATGTGCATACGCCTGTGAAAGTGCTCCAAGACAGAACATACTTTTGTGTAATGCCATCATTAGTTCCACATTCGCATCTTTTACAATGAGCTCTTTATGTATATTATCAAGAGCCTTTTCGCCATTATAGTATTTTTGAATATTAAACTTAGAAGTTGCAGAAGCCTCGTTGTTCCTACGATAATAATACACTTTTCTATTACCTACAGTTACACAGTTTGCTAATTGAGAAGCTTTAGTGATAAAAGTCAAACCCTCACCATAAAACAAAGTTGTTGAAAAAGAAAGAGTGAACTTATTAATAAATCCACGTTTAAACATTTTGTTCCAACATCCTACAATAACCCTTGGAGATATCAAAAGGGCTGTTGCTTCAGATGGAGATATTGTTTTCGTTGCGTCTTTAGATATCTGAGGCTCATTCTCTTGGGTATAACAATTTTGTGACATTACGAAGTCAGAGTCATCCTTATATGCCAACTTAAGCATATAGTCTACATAGTCTGGCGCGAGGTAATCATCTCCATCTACAAACACAACATAATCTCCAGTTGCCACATCCAAGCCGCTATTTCGAGCGGCACTGACTCCTGCATTTTGCTTATGGATAACTTTTATTCGGCTATCTTCATTTGCTAATTTATCAAGAATCTGTGGAGAATTATCAGGACTACCATCGTCAACTGTAATTATCTCTATGTTCTTATAACTTTGTCCAATAATGGAACGTATGCATTGTTCTACATATCGTTCAACATTGTAACATGGGACTATTATTGATATTAAAGATTTGTTGTTCATAATTTAACTTATCATGATTTTAATAGTTTACTTCACTTTACGGAAACTATACTCTTCTTAATTCTAAAAAGGTAAATCATCTGCTTGCTTAGTATTCGCGAGTGCTTTCTCCAATCCTTTTAGAATCAGGTTTTCAGATTCTGTTATTCTATATACAACATCTCGGATTTCAGAATACAGCGTTTTTAGTTTCTCGTATTCATCTTTGTCTGTTGCCTCACTAAATGAATAAGTATAAAAGACTTCACCATTAGGATTTGCCAACGACAAAGAATAAGAAGACTCATCTATTGTAACATCATATATAGAATAAACTGTAACATTACGGCCATTTATTTCTGTATAAAATGTATTTTGTGATGAATCTTCATGCCATAATATTTTTTGACTTGGTAGCAGCAATAAGCATATCTACCATACGATTATAATTCTGCTGTTTCTTTTCGTGTAGTTATAATTAATATTTATACATTCAACAATATATTTTGAAACTTTCGTGCATTACCCTCAAAACTATGATTTTGTTCGGCTACGACTTTAGCCTTTTCTAATACAGCGTTTCTTTCTTTAGTATTGTTCATTATATTTAAGATAACCTCTTTTAGTTTTGCTTTATTATCAGCAAACCATCCCGCTCCTGTTTCTATAATATACTTTGAACAAGCCAATTCTTTTGGAGCATATAAAACAAAGCATTTTCCTGATGAAACAGAGTCTGCAATCTTACCAGAGAATCCATACTTTAAATGGTTATAATCTTCGGAAATTGGTTCAACATGAAATAGAACATCACTTTCATTAATTATGTCTATCACTTTATCATACGAAACCTTCCCATGATACGACACTCCTTTTGCATTAGATAAACGTTTTACGACATCTTTGTCTGCTGGTCCATACACATCAATATGTAGATTGTCATCAATGTTAGTTAGTACATCTCCAACATCAATTATTGCTAAATCACGTCCATGTCCTAAGCCACCAAGATAACTAATTTTTATCTTGCCATCTATGAATTTCGGAGGATTGCCCATCTGCATACTGCTGCTGTTATAGATAACTGTAGATTGCTTATTGAATTCATTATCATAATCCTCTTTTAGTTCATCGTTTAAATATACCGAATGACATGCATCATCCATCAAACGTTTAACCCTTTTATGATATTCATACTTAAAAAACGGAAATAAAAAACTATCAGTAGAAGAATGACTATACCAATATTTTTTAAAGAAATAATACCCTTCCGTGTTATACACTACTAACGGGATTTTTCGCGACTGTGCAATATACAGAGCTATGTCAATCATAAAAGAATTATCGCCAAATTGTAATACTACAATATCGGGATTGAAACTATTTATCCATTGCTCTAAGTCTTTACTCTTCCAACGATTGAAAGCCCACACCATCTCACGAAGCATCATCTTAGGTAATGTTTTCTTACCGATATTTCTACGTTGCGTATCAATTGGTTTTACATTGTGTTCTGCCGTTTCTAATTGTACTTTCAACTTTCGTCCTACAGCCTTTTTAAAGTGCTTAAAAGCTGACAGCATCGTCTTGTCTTCTAGACAATAATAGTTGTCACATACATCCCATGCTGGATCTTGGGCTATCAAACAAAATTGTGCAAGGTTTTCTTTTGGCCAACCATAAAACAAGTTGCCAAGAGTACGACCATTAGAATTGGACGGCGAAAAGCAGTTGTTTGATACAACCAATACACGCTTGTTATTAACCATCATATATCAATTATATTTTTTATTCTATATAATACCGTAATCCTTCTACTTTTAAAATTTCATATATTCAGTAGTTTAATTATAGCATTTACTTTTTGATATTTGTTTAATATATTGTCTTTGTATCCCAAAGAACATACACATAAGGTAAAAGTACAGGTCAAAACCCTCCATGACTGGCTCTACAAAACACTCCAAGAAAAATACTATTTGAATCGATATAAGAGTTAAAACCAGGTAGTCATTCTTTATTCTATAAAGATGTAGGGTATCCTTGAATCCAACAATAGTGGCACAAACAATAGCTATAAAAGGTATAAAGCCAGTTAAGCGGGCAACGTCGAGCCACATATTATGTGTGAATGTATAATTAATATCTTTATACCATCCAAATGGTGATGTAAATAAACGAGATAACGCATCCATCCACTTTTCTGTACGGCTTCCTGCATCAGATAATCCATGACCTTCAACTTCTCCACGAGATGTATAAGCATCAATAATAGATGCAAAGTCACTCTTTGTTGATAAGTAAGCGAATAATGCTGCAACAAATATTAGGATGATCCATGTTGCTTTACTACTTTTTTTACTATAAAACAAAAATACAAATAAAGAGAAACAGACAAGGACAAGTCCTGTACGATTAACAAGATGAACTGTCGTCAATAGGGACAACGCAAACGATATCGGCAATAAATAATGCAAAAGGGTTCTTTCTTTTTTTTCTATTGACAAGAAGCCAAACAAACATGCTAACCCTAACGAGACATTCAATCCATATAATGTAGCTGCCATATCGTATTCGTCACCACCATTTCTACCCATGATACGCAATGGATTCACCAATCCCGTATTAGTGACATCTATTATACACGTGTAATATGTTACTATTGAGAATAAAAAAACCGTTAATGCTATAAATTCCAGTATTGAACTCCTAGAATATAGTCTACTTGTGATATAACAACCAAATGTATAGAATAATAACGGTGCCATCAAATATAATGGGATATGACTTGAAGATATACCCAATACTAAATGCATTAGACTATATAAAACAGAAAAGACAATCAAGGATAATGCCAAACCATCAAAATGTCGTCGTACTGGTACTACAAATAAGGACCATATGCAGAAAACAAGAGTATAATAGGATGTTCCAATAAGAATAGAGTGATATAATAATGAAACAAAAAGAATAAGAAGTAATTTTACTATAATATTGCTTGACTTTATATATTCTATCATATGTCTATATTTTGCTTTTTATAAGATTGATAATATATTTTCTTTCATTGTTTGCAAGCCCAAATACAAAGCTAAAAGTACATATTATAATCATATAACATATTATTTTTATTATTGGATAAATCTCAATATTGATAAGATATAGAGGCATAACGCATATCGTTGTTATTATACATGGAATATATGACTTTCGTATTAAGAGACGTCTATCAATATTAATAGTTTTATGTAACACAAAATGCATCACAACAGAATTCACTACCGATACGCCAATATAACAATAGAGTAAAGAATATGCAGGTGCACCAAGTCTTAGTACGATATATGCAACTAAAACGGATATGATCCTGTTAACATTCACTAGTATCTGGTATAATTTGATCTTGCCTGAAGCAAATATTAAAACAGAAATACCAGAATTAAATGATGCAACTAAATTGTCAATAATTAACAAGACAATAAATAAAGATGCATAAGGAGGATCTTCACCTAACCATAAGCTTAAAATCCAATCAGATGCAATAAAGAAAGGAGAGGAAATTATAAGCATTGCCAAGTATTCAATCTTAGTGTTCATAACCAGCAATTTAGAACATCTTTCCATATTACCAGAAGCATATGTCTTCGTTATCTGCGGAGTCATGGGCTGAGTAAGACTTTGGGAAAACGTTGACACTAATGCATTAACACTCTGGGCAAGCCCCAATGCTGTATTCATGACAGTATTAAAAAATACATTTACTAATAAAGATGCACCTTGTGAACGTCCGATGGTAGCAAACGCTCCGAAACTAACCCATGCTGAAAAATCGAAAACCTCTTTATATAATTTGCGATTTTTTTCAATACTAAACCTTACGATTTCACGATAATATTTATTGCAATAAACATAATAAACAAATAAAGGTAAAGCAGTACAGATGGATATACCAACAGCATATACCATTAACTTGTTCTGAAAATAATAATTTATAAGAATTGCAGCAAACAATTTAAACATATGGGAAACCACGTCTGTGATGCAAAAGACACTAAACTTTTCTTTTGCCATTAAAAGTCCATTATAAGGAACACTGATGAACGATAAAACTGAACCAATTATTGTTATATTTAAAATATTCCTTGCAACTTCAAGATCACCATCAAAATTTAAGAAATTTAATACATACCAATTACCTATTGGCAATAATACCAAAAGTGTAATAAAAGCTATGCAAATATGGATTATTAAATTAACATTAAACTGAGACCTTATTCCATTTAAATCTCCTTTTCCTATTGCAACTGCAATAAATCTGTTTGACGAGGACAACATAATCGTATTGAAAAGTGTTATGAATGATATAACTCCACCCAATACTGAGAATAGCCCAAAATCTGAAACTCCCAATGCCTTCAGTGCAAATCGGGTTGTTAACAACATGCATATAGCATTTAAAGCTAATCTTGCATATAGGAACATGGAGTTTATAGCTATCGCTTTATCAGTATTTTCTTCCATCTTTTTATAGTCTTATTAAACATAGCTTCCTTTCCATAATCATAAACATATCTTGCCAACAACTTAATATTAAAGGTCTTCAAATAATAATAAGCTATTGAAATTGGTATTTGACTGCTTCTATTTGTATAGACTGGTTCGTTTGTGTCATACAAATAAATGCCATCTCCTTCAATATTATACTTTATATTCAGTTCAATAGGTCTTAATGATAAAGCAAAGGATCTAACAATCTTATATGGGTATGAAAAAGGAGAAAGGATATATCTTGCTTGTTTAAAATTCGAATTATCACCTCTCATATCTATAGCCAAATTGTCAGGTTCGATATTAAGCCATTTATAAATATCTAAATTACCTGAATAAACATCATACTTTGTTAGATCTTCAAATGGTTTGAATTCAAATTTTTTGTTCTGCGATAATAATACGACCTGCCCTATAGTTGACTTACGACCATGCTCTCCAGCTTCAGAAAAACAAGTTGTTAAAGAAACAGTTGGGAAAACATAATATCTATTTGTTTCTATTAAATATGCTATATAAAATTTACTCCATGCCCTTGGCCAATTCTTTATATACTGAGGCATATCATATTTTGATAGACTTTGGTCTTCTAATCGATTATACCATTCTCTAAATGGTTGCCACATTTTCCTTGTCCAACATTCCCCCCATGACGCTACTGATTGAATAAGATAAACGTCTCTGCCATCTTGTATATAATCAATCGGAATATTACCATCCATCTCATTTCTATATAGAGAAATACCAGCTATACGGCTGTCTGAATCATAATATTCTACTGCATCTTTTGTATATGAATAGAAACCCTCACCAACATAAATATCATCCTCAAGGATAATTACCCCCTTAAAATATTTAGTCAAATCACCGCAAAAAAGAATATGATTCTTTAAACCCAACCTTTCCTTTTGTATGAAAACATATTTCTCACCAAAAGGCCATTCAAAACTATTTACATAATTGTAAATATCTTGACAACCACTATTATCTATACAAATAACCAAAGGTACTTCTGTAGAATATTTAGCCTGAAGCAGAGACGAAAAAAGTCTCTTCAATGAGCCTAACCGATTATATCCTACTGCTACTATAGCAATCTTTTCACTATTACTGATATTATTAATTCCAGTATTCATTTTTACATAATTAATGTGATACAATTGTTTTATATGCTTCCACCCATTCATCAATAGCTGCTGAATTATCGAACATATCTCGAATAGTTTGGGCTGCATTATTTTGTAATAAACTAAAGTAATCAGAATCAGAAACTAATTTTAGCATGTTTTCTGACATTGTTTTATAATCACCTATTTCAGACAATAATACAGACTCTCTTTGTTTGTTCAATTCTGGTGTTCCTGGAGTAATAGTTGTAATAACAGGAAGACCAAGAGCCATAGACTCTCTTATTGTTGATGATATAAGATCTATCTTCAGCGGTAAAAGCGCTATTTTACATTTCTTTACAAGATCCAAGACCTCTTTATATGTTTCTTGATGACCAGCAAAGTGAATAAAATCTTGCAGATTGTTTGAGAATATAAGTTTATCGACTTTCTTTTTAAAATCAGAATCATAATATCCAATCACTTCCATCTTCAAGCTTGGGTTTATTGAATGGGCAACAATAAATGCTTCCAATGCTAAATCAAAAGCCTTATTTATGTTTGCTGAAAAATATACAAAATCAAACTCCTTAGCTTCATTACTTATCTGTACTGACAACCCATTCGGCAATTCAAGATTGAGAAACCTCTTACCCTTTTGAATGTCGTGTTCAATTACATTTCGGAAATGAGCATCAGCATCAGAACAACCTATAAAGTCAGCTCTCTTAATGACCTTACGTTCACATTGTAACATGGTTTCTGAATAAGCAACAGATTGTTTTAGAATATTAGGATCATTAAGTAATGTTTGTAATTGTACTATAAGAGGTATATTATTAGGTATATCTAATGCTGCCAATGAATAAGTAGGGTTCTCTGCACCTATTATATGAACTATATCAGGCCTAACTTCTTCTACTATTTTAGAAATTATATTACGGCTTGACAAAAATGAAGAAGATTTCTTAAATATTTTTGTTAATATCTTCCACTTTAAAGTATATGATTGTTCACGATAGAAATAATAGTGTATTCCATCCATATCAAATTTTTGCAAATTCGTTGATAGATTATGATGTGGAGAAATCACATACAACGAGATTTCTGGATGTGCCTTTATCTCATTTATTCCATTTGTATTCCATATTCCAAAATCCGTAGTTGATAGATCTTTGAGTTTTAATAATTTACGGACAATATAATCCAAGCCTCTATGCTGTAATAATAACTTCTTTCTTATCTCAGGATTTGAAAAATTGCAAATCCACAAAACTTTTATCTGGCTCATATTATCTATCTTACATTTATCATTTTCAAATACTCTGGCCATTCACCCATATCATGCCATGCTCCTTCACTTACTGGAAAGCAACCAACACGCCCACCACGAGATTTTATCTTCTCCATTAAGTGAGTGATATGGAAAAATTCACCTTCAGGAATCTCGTCTATACAATCAGGATTAAGAATGTATGCCCCCGTGTTAACCTGATAATTAAGCGCTGGTTTTTCACGAAGAGCTGTCATAATGCCGTCTTCACCTGTTTCAATCACTCCATATGGTATTTTAAAACTTTTAACCATCGTTACAATGGTAAGGTCGTTCTTATTCTGTATATGATAATCATAAACATCACGATAGTCTTGATCATTTATACTATCACAGTTGCTAACAAAGAACGGAGTTGTTATCTTGCCCTTTAGCAGTGAAACGCTACCAATAGTTCCCAAAGGTTTATCCTCCATAAAGAACTCAATATCATATTTATGCTCTAATTGAGAAAGGTAGAACTTCATCATATCTGCCTTATAATTGACAGACATATAGAACTTCAGACATCCAATACTTTCAAACTGGTCCATTATAACCTCAAGTATAGTCTTGTCTCCAACAGGAATAAGAGGCTTTGGAATAACATTTGTAATAGGTTTAAGTCGTGTACCTTTACCTCCTGCCATTATGACAACAGGAAGATTTATTTTCTCTCGATGTTCAGGAACTGAATCTTTAAACATTTCATTCCATAGATAAACATCAACTAAGTTTCCATATTTGTCTACAACTGGCATACATTCCGCACGAAGCTCCAACATTTTCTCGCGAACCATGTCCTTTGATTCTGACAGTGAAACAAACTGCTTATTAGTATCTATGATTGCGCTAACTGGTTCATCCAATGCTACCTGTTTTATGATTGCACGTTGGATGTCTCCAATAGTTAGAATACTAAGAAAATGCTCTCCTTCGAATACAAACAGCATCTTAACCATTGCTTCATCCATTTTCTTAAGCGACTGAAGAACAGTCATTGAGCTCTGAATTGCTCGATCTTGTATTTTTTTTAAGACTGCCATAATTCTTATTAATTTGTTATTGTTCCGGTCGATGGTATCGCACCATAAGTATAAACTCCACTTGTGCGACCGGAAATTGTATTACATATTTTTTACGAACCTAATACCTGGAAATATTTACATAGGATTATTTACAGCTGACAATTTTGTAAAATCTTTAATTATATTAACTGTTTCAAAAGCCATCTTTTCGGAGTACTTTTCCTCATTAAAAAGATTGATTATTTGGCTTGCCTCTCTTTCTGCATTAATGCATATCTGTTGCTTAAATATTCTAGCAACAGACATATAGTGAGTACTTGCATAAAGACCATTAGTAAATATCTTGTCTACCAATAAATCCCTATCATACTTTGACGGTAAAAAAATGTTATATCTCCATATTTTTTCACCCCCCCCATTTTAAATAGTTAGGAATCTCTGCATTATAGATTGCATTTATTCTATCCTTATGCTTTTTTGACTTTGATGACAAACAACGAATATCATGCAAATATTGCTCTATGGAATATTTATCAGAAATGAAAGGCTCCGTTGGCAGCCAATCATTTTCTTCGTAAATAAATGTATTATTAGTCTTTAAACAAGCAATTACTCTATCTTGCTGTTGCTTATATCCATTAATATTATAACTTAAAAATAAGTCATCATATATCAAATCCTCTCTTAACAAACCATAACCACCTTCATTGGGCATCTGAACAAACTTAGAGTATCCAGTAGAATATAACTCTAAATCAACTTCTTCAGTAGGTTCTGTTCTTTCTGTCTCAGGTATACAAAGGCAATTATCTTCAATGATCATAGTATTTTTACCATGTTTGCGAATATTCTGATAAAATTCCAATGTATTATGCCTTGTACCATAGGAATTAACCCACATTATGCCAATTTTTGAATTTTCGCACTTTGAGACTTCGGATATATAAAGATTCATATCACCAGCATGCGTAGAGGTGTCTATATCAACAAAAATAAAGTCTATATTGGCTTTAATAAAAGTTAGAGGAACAACAGGGCAGACATTGGCAGGCAGTATGAAATGATAACCTTTACAATTACTTATCAGAAATTTATATAATACAGTAGAGGCTCTTTTTTCTACCTTTATCATGACTTTACAATTATTAGATGTCGTATTTTATTCGCATATTCTTCAACTAATCCATCAATTTCCTCACGAGATTTGCCTGTTACGACAAACTGTCCATAACGATTAAGAGAACTGGTAATTTTTCCAATTTTGTCACCTAAGCGTAACTTTAGATTAAAATCATATACATTAGCCCAAGAGGTTACCTCCGAAATTTGTGCATCAATTGCTGTTACTTTTCCTTCTGGTAATGACAAGAAACATACGGCAGATGCCTTATCTACATGTCCACTTGTAATATCAACCTTTTCTCCAAGTGCAATATGAAGCAATTGGTCTTCAAGGTTAATGCCAGTAGAGAGAGGGGTAAGTGTAGACGTTATATAATCGCCCCCTAAACGAGGTGAAGTTTCAATAACGAAAATTCCCCTGTCATTTACCTTTAATTCAGTATGCGAAGGACAATTCTCGAAATGCATACAAGCAGCGATCTTTGAGATAATGTCTCTTATCTGTTGATGCTCATTATCTGTAAGATTAGCAGGCTGTTTATGTCCCAATTCTACATTATATGGAAACGCTGTCGTCTTCTTTTCTGTAAACTGAATCACTTCTGACTTTCCATCATAATGAAGCGTCTCTATACTGAATTCACGACCTTCAATAAACTCCTCCACAAGAACTGTATCCAACTTTGAATTATCCAAAGCTTCATCAATACATTCTTGTAGTTCGTTTACATCACGGCATAGTTTTACGCCACGACTACCAGAATTATCTCTCGGCTTACATATAACTGGGAAGAATAAATCTTTTGCCTCACCAGCACTATGAACCAAACGTCCTTGAGCGCAAGGCACTCCACCTTCAATGAAACGTTGCTTCATCTGATATTTATCAGTAGACCACTGCGCTGTTTCAACAGAATAGAACGGTAAGTTAAGCACCTCTGCAATACGGGCCATCATTACAAGAGGTTTGTCTGTCGCTGCTGTTACTACTGCAGATATATTATATTTTTTAGCAACAGCAAGCGTTCCTTCAAAATCTTGGCCTCCTACCACTTCAAAAGCCTGACAGGCCTCCCTAGCACAGGCATCTTCACATGGGTCAATACCCACTGTGAAGAGTCCCATTGCATTTGCTCTATTGATGATGGAGAGTTGAAGTTCTCCAACGCCAAAAATCAAAATAGCCTTTTTATCCATAGATTTCTTCTATGCCTTTTTCTACTGTATCACAAATAAAATCAACTTGTTCCATTGTCAGAGCAGCATACATAGGAAGGGTTACTTCATTATCTGTTACATACTCTGTTTGTGGAAGTTTTGCACCCAATTCTTTATAAGTAGTGAAGAGGTGAGCGGCAGGATAATGAACAGATGTCTGAATACCTGCAGCATGTATGTATTCACGAAGTGCATTACGCTTCTCCTTTGTTGAATCAAGTATTACGATAGGGAATATATAGTTCGAGGTAAACTCTTCGCAATCAGCAAAAGGCACAGCTATATGTGGGTTCTTTGTAAGACGCTCAACATAACGTTTACGTACAGCAATACGGGTCTCCAAGTCCTTAGGCAACTTCTTCAACTGCTCAATGGCTATTGCAGCACGGATATCATCCATGCGGAAATTATAACCAAGACATGTAATGTCATATTCTGTAGCATGACCTGAAGCACGCTGGTAAGACATTGTAGTCATTCCATGCGAGCGAATAAGACGTGCCTTCTTTGCCATTTCCTCATTATTGGTGATAAACATACCACCTTCTCCAGTAGAAATGTTTTTGTTTGAGAAGAATGAGAATGAAGCGCAATCGCCTATAGTGCCGAGTTTTTTACCCTTGTACTCAGAGAGAGGACCATGGCAAGCGTCTTCAATAACCTTGAGATTATACTTACGAGCTATCTCCATTATCGCATCCATATCAGCAGGGAAACCTGCCATATGTACAACAACGATACCCTTTGTGCGAGGAGTAATCTTTGCCTCTATGTCTTTCGGATCGATATTGATGTGATTCGGACCGACAATGTCAGCAAACACAGGTGTAGCACCTACATAACGGATACAATTGCATGAAGCAGCAAAGGTCAATGAAGGTACAATAACTTCATCACCAGGACCAAAGCCACACACCATACAACAAACATGCAGGGAGTCGGTGCAGTTAGACATGCTGACCGCATATTTCACTTTCCACATATCAACAAACATCTGTTCAAGTTCGGCATTCTTAGGACCAGTAGAAATCCAGCCTGACTTGATTGTATCATAAGCTGCTTGAGCCTCACGCTCGTCAAAGTTCAAATTGAACAAAGGAATGTTATAAGCCATAATTATATTTATTGATTTATATATGTTTAATTACATTTTTTGATCCAAGTTCTTGCCCTTTTCCTCATGCTCGAAGTTAGGTATAAACTTCTTAATTGATGTCACGATTTCTGCCTTGGTGAAGTCTGGCTCTGCAAAGATGCCCTCCAACTCATCAAAGAACTGGTTAATCTCTGGCATTGGACGACGAGTAGTTTCTTCTACTACACCAAGTGCTGAGAATCGAGTCATATTTATCTTCTCACCAGGAACGTAGAATTCCTCATAAGCCTTCTCGCCTGTAGTATCGCTCTTGAAGTAAACAACTGGATAGCTATCACTTTCATAATCCATTTCAGCTGCATATTTCTTTGCCTCTGGGTCATTCAGACATTCTACTTTCTTAAATCCTTCTGCCTTTACAAAGTCATCGCAGATAGAAGAAAATGTAAGCATCTGCTCTTCGCCCAACTTCGGGAAGAATACCTCACCACCATTACCAAGGATACAAGCCAACATACAAATCTGACCAGACTCCTCTGGAGATACGAAATAACGCTTTACATCAGAAGGTGCTGCCAATGGCTGTTTCTTCTGCAAACGATGTATCCAACCGTCAGGCAAAGAGCCATTTGAGAAAGCTACATTAGCGAAACGAGCTGTAGTTACTTTGAAATGCTCATTATAAGCCATTACCAAGTCTTCCATGATTCGTTTGCTGGCACCCATAATGTTTACAGGGTTAGCTGCCTTATCAGTAGAAACACAGAAGAAGTGCTTAGGAGGATATACACAAAGTAAATCCATCAACTTCTTAGCCTTAATGTCATTGTTCTCTATAAGAGCCTGTACGCTATACTTGTCCTTCTCTGAACGCACATGCTTATGAGCAGAGAAGTTGGCTACAATATCAAAACCTTTCTCCTCACGGAATATTCTTTCAAAGATTGGATCTGCAAAGTTGAGGGTATAGCAACGGAACTCTTCCGGCACAAAAAGTCCTTCAGTGCTTCGCACGTCACGAACCAACTCTGCCAATCCGTTCTCATTCAAGTCTACAACAACTACGCTCTGTGGTTCAAAGCGAAGTACAGCCTTGATGAATGAAGAACCGATGGAACCTGCTCCACCAATCACACACACTTTCTTGCCTTTAATTTCGGTAGTAAGTGTCTCTTTGTTTGCCTCAATATCTTGAGCAAACATGCTGACAGGACGATTAATTACGTAGTCAGCAATGAATTTATCTAAATTGAACATCGTTCCTATTTTATTTTCTCCACACCATTTTGTTTACAATACCCACGTAGCTCTGCACAATCTTTACAACCTTAGTTGATACATTCTCATCAACATAATCAGGCACAGGAATACCATGCTGACCGTCACGGCACAGTTCAACTGCTGTATCAACTGCCTGAAGCAATGATTTTTCGTCGATACCAGCAATGATAAAGTCTCCCTTGTCAATAGCTTCAGGACGTTCTGTAGAGGTACGGATGCAGATAGCTGGGAAAGGATGACCTACTGAGGTGAAGAAACTTGATTCTTCAGGGAGTGTACCAGAGTCTGATACTACAGCAAAGGCATTCATCTGAAGACAGTTGTAGTCGTGGAAGCCTAGAGGCTCATGCTGGATGACACGCTTATCAAGCTGGAATCCAGATGCTGCGAGGCGGTTGCGTGAGCGTGGGTGACAGCTGTAGAGTATAGGCATATCGTACTTTTCTGCCATCTTGTTGATTGCTGAGAAAAGAGACATAAAGTTCTTTTCTGTGTCGATGTTCTCCTCACGGTGAGCTGAGAGAAGGATATACTTGCCCTTCTCCAAACCAAGACGCTGATGAACGTCGCTAGCCTCTATCTTAGCAAGGTTGTTATGGAGTACTTCTGCCATAGGTGAGCCTGTAACATAAGTACGCTCCTTGGGTAGGCCACAGTCGGCGAGGTATCTTCTTGCGTGCTCTGAGTATGCCATGTTTACATCTGAGATGATGTCTACAATGCGACGATTGGTTTCTTCTGGAAGGCATTCGTCTTTGCAGCGGTTTCCTGCTTCCATATGGAAGATTGGGATATGAAGACGCTTGGCTCCAATAACGCTAAGGCATGAGTTGGTATCGCCTAACACTAATACTCCATCTGGCTTTGTTTGCGCAAAGAGCTTGTAAGAGCAGTTGATGATGTTGCCGCATGTGGCACCAAGGTCATCACCTACGGCATCCATGTATACCTCAGGCTCGGCTAACTTCAGGTCCTTGAAGAAGATGCCGTTGAGATTGTAGTCGTAATTCTGGCCTGTATGGGCGAGGATTACGTCAAAATACTGACGGCATTTGTTGATTACTGCAGCTAAGCGGATGATCTCGGGGCGGGTGCCTACTACGATGATTAACTTTAATTTGCCGTTGTCTTTGAACTTTATGTCGGAATAGTCAAATTTTGGTTGCTTATTCATGTTCCTTTTCTTTATTTCTGTTCTACCTTATCAAAATAGGTATCTGGCTTATTGGGGTCAAAAATCTCGTTGCAGTACATTACTGTAACTA
>ERZ1673698.1956-NODE-1956-length-16185-cov-70.104712_pt1 | contig 16185 bp, 15 predicted proteins | sample MGYA00580228_ERZ1673698 | MGnify/ENA primary metagenome ERZ1673698 (study PRJEB41218, sample SAMN15661768) | gut metagenome | host: Homo sapiens | place: Canada: London | collected 2015-08-20/2019-03-30 | study: EMG produced TPA metagenomics assembly of... | reverse complement strand
ATGAACAAGCCATCGGTATTATTTATGTTTAAAAGGGAGAAATAGAACAGTGTGGTCATTCTGTTTAAACAGTTGATAAATTGGGCGGTAGAAATTTAATGAAGACTGCTTTTTATTATTCTATTCATATCTTTCTTCAGGTTCGGTATAAACATCTGTAGTGTGTGTGAAAGAAGTTTGTCAGTCCGGCCTTTCTGCTGTTATGACATTCAAGAGGAGGAGATACTGAAAAAAATAATAACCTGTCAGCGGGATTAAAAGAATGCATATCGCATCTCCAGCCCTGTTGCATAAGCCTTTTCTGTCTTCTGATTAAACCTTTTTATACGGATGTATTCTATCTCCATAGCCTTTGGAATTATCTCCATAAGCTTTGGAGTTATCTCCCAAGGCTATGGAGTTTACTCCAAAGGCTTGCGGAGATAAAACACACGGGAAGAAAACCCTTAATCATAAGGTAGGAAAGGTCTGAGGATACATATAAAATCTTTTAGTGGCGAATCTGATGTATGTGCAGGCCATACATACATTATGTTCATTCTTATGTGTATGTATATGAACTTCCATGCGTCCAGAATGAAATTCCACATCAGAAACGGGGGTGTTTTTTATCTTTGCCGACGCATCGTAAGCCGTCATTCCGTGGAGGTACAAATCCTTTATGGTGCTTTTTACGAGGAAAAAGTTTTGGAATGCTCTACTTTGTATCAAGCTGGAATAGTTTATAAAAAAGAGAATATATAACTGATAACCAATATGCTATGAGAAAATTATCTTGAAAATGTAGTGAGGGCATGAGAGCATGAATGAGAGTAAGTATTTTTACACTGATGTATAAGTGGTTTATAATTAGCTTGTTATGTTTTTTGTGAGGGCATGAGGGCATAAATGTTTCAAACTTTCTAGTGAGAAAGACTGGTGCGTCAAGAATATTTTGGGAAACTGACCCGGAAAATCCATTCTTGGTTTAACCAGTTTAATTCTGATATAAAAAAAGAGAGTTATTTTGATGTAACTCTCTTTTTTTCTTGGTGATCCGCTTGGGGCTCGAAAATCACAGATAAAGCTACTATAATCTACTAATTATCAAAATATTATCTTCAGAAGTATAATTAAGTCCTCCGATTTGACCTCGTTTTTCCTGCTGCATTTTGCAGTAGTACTCTTACTTCTTTCGCATACAAAGTTAGTAAAAAACTATCAGAAAGGCTAATTAAGACAACTCTTTTTTGAAAGGAAACACCTCATTTTCAATAGATTTATCTAAGTTGATAATTAGTCCATCTATTCATTGGAAGCAAAACCTCTATAATAATTTTTCTCCAGTAGATCTTCTATATCTTACTCTTTATATAATATTTTTCCACCAAGTAAAATATAAGGTAGCAAACCATTGTTTCTGTATTCTTGTAATGTTCTTCTACTGATTTTTAGTTTTAAAGATAATTCTTTGTCCGTCATGTAACGCTCTCCATTTAATAGAGGACGGGCGTTCTCTTTGATTGCATCGATTTTTTCAAACATCGTTTCTAACTTTTTAAAGAAGGAAACCACTTGCTTATTATCTTTCATTATGATAGCATCCATATATCTACTTGTTCAAATTGTTCTTATCTCTTAATATTTTCTCTTTCCGTTTTAGCCCTACATAGCTGACCAAAGATTCCACATCTGCCACTTTATAGAATATTTTATGTTGGATCTGAGTGTAGGGTAATTTTCCATTGTCTCTCAAAGTTTGTAATGTCCTTGGAGAAATATTCAAATATAAGCAGACATCCTGATTGTCCATTCATTCTCCCAACTGCTTGCCCTTGGTTTTATCATAGGCTAAATCTATGTGTTCTACCAACTTGTTAAAGCGTTCCATAATTTTACGGAACACTTCTGTATCAATGTATTGAATTTCCATTTTATAATAAATTATAGAATTAAACAAATCAAAGATAGGAAGCGATTCCCTTTATATCAAGTACATATATTCTCATGTCATAGATAGTCGTGGATAGTCCGTTTTTGTCATAAAAGCTATTTATAAAACTCTTATTATAAATTCATATCTGCTTTTATTTGCTATCACCTCTAAGAGAAAAATGTTGAAGGGGCACAAGGGGATCGGATTTCACGACACCCTTTCCAGAAACCTCCGAAAATGAAATGTATCAAAACATGAAAAAAATAAATATATGCTTACATGCTGATATAGGACTTTTGGGTTGGGCTTATAAACATATATGCATATAGGGATAGCACACGATATCCTTATGGCATTATATAGCTATATGCCTATACCTCTATTACGTTATAGGAGTATAGGCGGATAATGGACTGCATGGTATCTTATTTGCCGGTCAGAACTTTAAAAATCTACTATGTGTGGATATGGATATATACATATAGGAATATATAAGCCGTAGAATACCTCGGGAATGGCGCAGAAATAGAAAGAATATCTGGAAGATAGGAGGGCTTTCCTATAAATATGGCATTATAGGGATATATGGATATAGCAGGATACGCCAATCGTGGTCCGCTTCTGCGGACAGCAAGTTGTGTTTTCGTTAAACGAAAACCAAACGGTTTAACGGCTATCGCCGCCAAACCGTTTGCCCCAAGATATGCTCCGAAGTCGCATGAGAACAACAAATTAACACATAATATTAAAAATCTTGTTCTAAGCGGAAGTTCAATACTGAAAAGGCGAGTTTCCAAGTAGTGAAAGATCCGAAAGATAAATCAAAACTCATGCTTTGCATTGAGGGACAACCTATTGGAGAATAGTTTAAGGAACTGTTCGACAAAATGTTTTCGACAGTACGGAGAGTGTTTGTTCCACAGCGAAAAGCCAAAGGCATAGGATTATAACACTAGCTATAGCCAACGGGATATTTTTTACATTCCGTTGGTTTTAGCAATATTTAAAACAAAGGCAATACAACCGTAAAGTCCGTATCTGACTTTTTGATTTCTATGTGATGCCCATGAATGCGATATTGCTCTTCCAGGTTTTTCAGTCCGACACCGTTTTTGCTGACTGTGTTTCTAAGTTGCAGATTATTTGTGACAACAACACATTCTTTGTTGATGCGGATATTTATCTTCAAGGGAAAATCCCTCGTATTTATATTATGTTTCAAGGCATTTTCAATTAGCATTTGGATGCTTGCCGGAACAATATATTTACGCAAGGCTTCATTGTCGCACGTCATGTGGATGCACAGGGTTTCACCGAAACGGATTTGTTCAAGATAAATGTACGCATTTACGAAGTCAAGTTCTTTTTGCAAAGGCACTTTGGCTTCTTCTTGCGTGACGAGCAGATAACGGTACACGGAAGAGAGTTTCTTGGCAAACAAGTTCGCTTTGCCGGCATCCTGATAGGTCAAGGCAGAAAGCACGTTCAAGCTGTTGAACAGAAAATGCGGATTGATTTGCCTCTTCAGGTTTTCAAGCTGATACTTCGCCTTTTCCTGTTCGACCTTTGCCAGCCGGGCTTTGTTTGCGAGAAACAAGTTGTTATAGAAAAACGCCTCGATGATGAGCACAATGATGCTATTGCATAGGACCACAGGCAGCAGGCGTTGCAATAAACCGTCCTGCCCGGCAAGACGGACAGGGCTACTTATCAGATAGTAGAGGACGAACAAGCTGCCTATGGCCAAATTGGAAACAATGACGCTGGCCACGATAGACAAGGCATCGGCGTTCTTTTGGCATTTGTGCAGGAATGCCACCATCTTATAGTCGGCGTATCCGATTATCATACACATGGGAACATTCACGGCGAAATTAAGCAAAATGACTTCACCCTGAAAAGAACCGGCCAACACCGAGAAAGTGGCGATGCAGGCCATCAGTGTCAGAACAGCAAGCGAGACAACGCCCCAAAACATACGCTTCCCTATCATATCTCCATCCTGTGTTTGCTAAAGACCGTCCATCCATTTCAGAAAACCGTCGGCACGACTACGGCTCACAATTACTTCCAGCGGGCACTCCGGCGAGAAACTTACCAGCAAACGGCCTCCGAAAAACTTCGAGACTTTCCTGACTGATTTTATGTGGGCAATGCAACTACGCGACACCCGGAAGAAATCATTGCGTTCAAGCATAGCTTCCAATTGCTCCAACGAGTAATTTATGATGTAACGCTTGCCACCGAATGTATGCAGGTAATTATATTTATCCTCGCTGTAGAAGAACGCGATATCTGAGGCGTCCACATACCGGAACGTATCGCCGACAGAGACAAGGAAACGGTTTTTCTTGACACTGCCGAGATAGGCCGTCATTAAAGAGCGGTATTCCTCTGAAGAGGGATTGGGCAAATTGTTTGTCTCGAATTTCGCCAAAGCTCTTTCCAAGTCTTTCTCTTCAATAGGTTTCAACAAATAATCAATGCCGTTTACGCGGAAAGCACGCAAGGCATATTCATCGTACGCTGTTGTAAAAATGACGGGAGTGTTCACCGGCATACGTTCAAACACATCAAAACACAATCCGTCTGATAGACGTATATCAACAAGCAGTAAATCAGGAACGGCTTTTCGCAACGTGCGCAACGCTTCCTCCACACTGTCCGCCCATGCTTGCAGGTGATAACCGGGGCGCAGGATGGTCATCATACGTTTCATCTCTTCGTATGCGAAAGGCTCGTCTTCTATAATCATGTAGTTAACCATATTGCAAAAGTACATTAATTCCGCGTTTTCAAGAATAGAATCCGATTAAAACCCATATTTGAATCCTGCCATTATGTGGAATGCCTGTCCAAATTCCCAACTGTCGTCACCCTTAAATGCATTGATGAATCCCTTGTAGCTCCGATCTGACATCTTGACGGTATGATACAAATCCGTGCCTATCTCTGTATAAATGTATGACTTCTTTCCTATCTTATATTCCGGGCGGATATAGGCACGCATTCTTGTGACACCATATATCTTATAATCTCCGTTTTGCTTGACAACGGCGGACATTCCATCCATATCCATGGGAACAAGCGAAAGTCTGAACCTGTCGGAAAACACTCTTGACACGGACGCTTTCATACTGCCTGCCACTTCCACGTTTACTTCATACGGTCCGGTAATGTTCCATTTCAAGAACCCCATAGGCATGATAAGGGGAACTCCGTAGGAGTTTGTTAATCCCGCGCCTACTCCGATGTCCAAATTATCCCTTAGCTTATAAGCGAAGATAATAGCACCGCTTGCCAGTATGCTCTTGAACGAGATGTCTTTCGGTACGGCATATACCCCAATGCCGAGCGAAGCCATCATATACCACCTTGAGGATAAAGGGCGCAGGTGTGACACGTTGAAAGATACGTTCAATATATCATTCGGATTGACTTCGGCAGCCATGCCGTCATTATTCATGTGGGCATACATTCCGCTCAGCGTGCCCGACCATACAATCGGCTGTTCCCTTTCATTTAATTTCGCCGAAAATTGAAATGTGTGTCTGCCTCTGAGTTGCCACATATCACCGGTGCCTAACTTTTCACCATCTTCATCTTTCATGAAGTTTCGTGAAGGCGTGTAACCTGCTTCCACATAACCTTGCCCGTAAATATTTATGGCAGTAAATCCTAAAATCACTAAAAACAGTATTTTTTTCATTCCGCTTTTTTCGGCAAAGATAAAACCGCCTTTGTCAGTAAAAGAAATGAATGCTGACGAGTTGCGAAATACGGAAGACGGACTGCAATATAAGGCAGATGAATTTCTTTCTAATATGTCAGGGCGTGCATAAAAGCAGAACTATTTTTTCGCTCTTAAAAATTTTATGTACATTTGCAGCATTAAGAGTTACCTGGATAAGCAAAGCGATGCAGACCACGGCAAATAGAACGGTTGCCAACTCATTACCCTAAAATGAGGAAATCTTTCTAACTGTCTTAATTTCAAAGAGGTATATTTCCTATACAGATTTACATAAACAGAATGTATAAAGAGATACAAGAATTATCCCAAACTCGCCGAGCAACAAATGATGCTTATGCTGCCTTATTGGAATTATCCATTTATGGGGAAGCCGTCAGTATATGGGATAAGGAAGATTTTGCAATTTATCAGAGCAAACGGAAAGAAACCTGCCTTACGTTACAGAGGATTAAACCTCTTGCCCATACATCAAACGAACAATCCAAAATATACTCGCTGTGTCTGCTATTGGAAAGAAAAGAAATGCTATTGGATTCCTTAATGAATACTTTCTCACATATACAGAATGTCGGAGAGATCGTTGAACAGAAAATACCGGTCATTGTTTCCAGCATAGAGAAGGACAAGGCTCATTCAGAATCAGAAGTTAGAGAAAAGACTTCCAAAAACAATTTCTTTTCCAGAATCTTCAGGAGGAGAAAAAAGGAATCCGCTTATTTAGAGCAGAAAGAAGAAACAGAAAGCGTTACCAGACAAAAACAAAACAACAGGACAACTCAACTACTGCATTCCCTGAACAAGGAAATCATGGAACGTCAAGAAAACGAACAGGGGAAACTTTATCAGCAGATGCTTGGTCTGCACCGTAACAACAAGGCACTGAATTACCGTCTGAATAAGTTTGTAAAAGAATTGGAAACAAACATAGACGAACAATATGAAACACGTTACAGGCAGCTGATTGCGGAACGCGACCGTTCTTTTTACCGCCTGTCTTATTTTTCCGTTTTTATTTCTCTGCTGATGATTTTGTTGTACATAATCATACACCGTGATGTAAGGCGTAACAATAAATATCAACGGGAAATTGAAAGTTCCGACCTCCGGAATAAAGAGATCATCCGGTCAAGAAAAGATATGATGCTTTCCATCGCACATGACCTGCGTTCTCCGCTAAGTACTATAAAGGGCGCAGCGGAACTTTTTCCGGAGGAATCCGTACCGGAACGCCGCCGTGAATATCTGGAAAGCATATCACACGCATCAGACTATATGCTTACCCTTGTAGAAACACTTATGAATTTTTACCTGCTGGATACGGAGCAGAGCCGTTCCCAGATCTCGGTTTACAATCTGGAATCCCTGTTCAAGGGAGTCGCTGACAATTTTCTTCTGCAGGCAAGGAAGAAGGATCTCCGGTTTTCAAGAGAGTTTCTTGGTATGGACACTGTTGTCAGCGGAGACAGGGGACAGCTGCAACAGATTGTAAGTAATCTGACAGCCAATGCGCTCAAGTTTACCGAGAAAGGAAGCATATGCCTGAGAGCCGAATATCACGGCGGCGAGCTGCGTTTTTCAGTACAGGATACAGGCTGCGGAATGGATAGCAAGGATACTGAAAGGATATTCACAGCCTTTGAACGGCTTGAGAATGCCCGTAACGTACCGGGATTCGGACTTGGCCTGGCCATATCATACCGTCTTGTCTCACGGATAGGCGGCAATATCCGTGTTGAGAGCCGCCGGGGAGAAGGCAGTACATTCATCGTCATTCCTCCGCTCCGAGAGGCGGACGAGAAATCTCCGATAGAGGAAAGCAAACCGGTGTCCGCCATTTCAAAACTTAACGGCATTTCCGTGCTTCTGCTTGACGATGATACCAGACAGCTCCGCATAACGGGAAAAATGCCCAAGCGGCTCGGAGCGGACTGCACCTTATGCACCACCAGCCGTGAGCTCATAGCCCGGATTAGGGGAAAAAGCTATGACGTGCTGCTGACAGATATCCAGATGCCTGAAATGGACGGATTCTCCATTCTTGAGCTGCTCCGTTCCTCCAATATAGGCTGTGCAAACACTATTCCTGTAATAGCCCTGACCGCCCGTGTGGATGATGACATGAATTACCTCTCATGCGGATTTGCCGGCTGTATCCGCAAACCGTTCTCCATAGACAGGCTGTTTGCCGGCATATCCGGAATCATCGGAACGGTAAAGGAACGGGTATGGAAACCGGACTTGTCCCTGCTCTTTGCCGGAGAGGACAACCACAGGGAAATGCTGCGAATCTTTGTCGATGAAAGCCGTAAGGAACTCTCCCGGCTGCACGATGCGCTGCATGGAAATGACAGACAAGCCCTTCGGGATATCCTTCACAAGAACCTGCCGCTTTGGGAAACCGTGAACCTGGACTATCCGATGGAAACGCTTCATGAGATTGTCACAACAGATCCGGACAAATGGCAGGAAAAGCAACTCAAAGAAATATACAGGATTGAACAGGCTGCATCGAAACTGGTCATCCATGTTGAAAAAATGCAGGAGGAAGCACATGAAAAGAACAATACTGATAATTGAGGACGACATAATATTCAGCCGCAGCATAAGCAACTGGCTGAAGAAAAACAATATGGAAACGGAATGCGTGACACATCTTTCCTCTGCACGCAGGAAACTCTCATCCGGGGAGTATGACCTTGTTCTTGCAGACCTGCGTCTGCCCGACGGAAACAGCACGGAACTGCTGAGATGGATACGTGAAATAAACCTGAATGTTCCATTTCTCATAATGACCAACTACGGCCAGATTGAGAATGCGGTGGAGGCCATGCAGCTCGGCGCTGCAAACTATCTCTGCAAGCCCGTACAACCGGACAAGCTGCTGGAGGCCATTGGCAAGGTCTTCAGCCGTATAAGGCATGACATGAACGAATTCTATCGCGGAGAAAGCGACAAGGCCCGTGAGATGTACCGCCAAATAAGCCTGGTAGCGGCTTCCGACATATCCGTCCTTCTGTGTGGGGCTTCCGGTACAGGCAAGGAACACATCGCGCGGGAACTGCACGAACAGAGCCGCAGAAAGGACAGGCCGTATGTAACGGTCGATTGCGGGGCCATTCCCGAAGAGCTTGCCGCGTCTGAATTCTTCGGTCATCGGAAGGGCTCATTTACCGGTGCTGACAGTGACAAGACCGGCCTGTTGCAGGAGGCGGACGGCGGGACACTCTTTCTTGACGAGATAGGCAACCTCTCCTACAGGACACAGATGCTCCTGCTCCGTGCCCTGCAGGAAAAGTGTTACAAGCCGGTCGGTTCCATGAAGGAACGCCGCTTCGACATCCGTCTGTTGGCCGCCACAAACGAGAATCTGGAGAAAGCCATATCGGAAGGCCGCTTCCGGGAGGATCTGTTCCACCGTCTCAACGAGTTCACCATCGGAGTACCCCTCCTGTCCGAATGTCCGGAAGACATACTTCCCATGGCAAGATTCTTCCTTGAGCGTTTTTCCAAAGAACACAGAATCTCACTTCAGGGATTTGACTGTCTTGCCACAGCCGCCATGCGGGAATACAGATGGCCGGGAAACATCAGGGAACTGAGAAATGCCGTCCGCAGTGCCATGCTGCTTGCTACCAACGGCTGGATAACTGCCGGTGACCTGAAACTTGACCTGAGCATAAAGCCGGAAGATAACGTGGTTCTCTCTGAGGATGAGAAAGAACGTCAGCTGCTCATGAAAATGCTTGAACAGACGGGAAACAACAAAACACGTGCCGCCCGCCTGTTGAACATGAGCCGTACCGCACTTTACGATAAATTGCGCAAATACGGCATTCCGCCAGGGGAGTCGTGAAATCCGATCCCCTTTAAGGATTTGCCTTTCCACTTTTATTGATTGTTAGGATCCATTGTGGTTATGTTTGTATTGACAGATTGATTGGTACTATTCTTCATATAGGGAGCTTCATATATTTTATATAGCGAATTTGTTTTTCATCGTTTCCATCTCTTTGGAAACTGTCGTATCTAAAACTTTGGCGTATATTTTAGTGGTTCGTATATCCGAATGTCCCAGCATTTTCGCAATGGTTTCCATTGAGACTTTATTGGCAAGGGCAAAGCAGGCAAAGCTATGCCGGGCAATATGAGTCGTTAATTTTTTAGTAATTCCGCATACATCTGCTATTTCTTTCAAATAGCTATTCATGCGTTGATTTGACGGGACCGGCAATACCATATTCTTTTGCAGGCATACCGGATTCTTTCTATATTTCTCTATGATCATTGCCGGAATGTCCAATAGGGGAATATGACACATATTGTTGGTTTTCTCCCTCGCTTTCCGTATCCACCATTCGCCGTTAATGTCTTTAGTGATATGTTCCGGTTTCAAATGCTGCACGTCTGTAAAAGCAAGTCCGCTCAAACAGCAGAAGACAAAAATATCCCGTACAGCTTCCAGTCGTGGAATATCGAACTTTTTCTCCATAATGGCATGCAGCTCCTCTTCCGTAAGAAAATCCCGGTTGGTCTGTGTCTGCTTGAATTTAATTCCTGTAAAAGGATTTTCAGTCATCCACTTATTGGTCAAAGCCAAGGTAACAATCTTTTTCAGTATCTTTAAGTATTTTACCGTCGCGTTTTGGGCACAATTCTTTTCCGTCTTGATGAAATATTCAAACTTCTCAACAAATTGACGGTCGATATTTCTAAATGGAATATCACTTGACTTATACTCCTTTTTAAGGAACTCTTCCAGATATCTCACCGTTCTTTCATAACGCAACACGGTTGCTTCCACCACGTCCTTACCTATCAGCGCCCTGTATTTTTCATTGTGTTCCCTGAATCTTTCCAACAGCATCTTGGGCGGTTGGTTAGCCCCATTAAAAAGATTCTTCAATATTTCAGCGGTTACAGGTTTTCCGTCCTGCTCCAGCTCGCGATGTATTTTCAACACACGTGTCCGTACCGTTTCTATGTAATGGTTCAGTTCCTGATGTTTTCTGTCTTTCCCCGTTGCACATTCCCGTTGTGCATTCCACTTGTTGACCTCAACGCTGCGTTTAATTTGTATCTCCGCCCTTTTTCCATTGACGGTAATTCTCATACAAATTGGCGCTTCTCCGTTTTTTAACAACTTGGTCTTCTTTATCCAGAAGAGGATTGAAAAGTAATTTCTCTGCATAGCCATAACTTTAATTTTTTGTTGTTCAAAATTAGTTTTAGAAGCTGTTGGTTATACTATGCAAAATGCAGTAAATCAAAGAATAAGACTCTTATTCGGAGGACTGAAAATTGGAGGATTTCAAGTCCTCCGATTTCACCCGTATTAGCTGCCCCAAAATGCAGTAATACACATATCGTACTTAAAAGAAAAAGCTCTGATAATGTTTGATTATCAGAGCTTTATTCAATTTTGCTTTTTGTTTGAGTGATCCGCTTGGGGCTCGAACCCAAGACCCCAACATTAAAAGTGTTGTCTCTCAAGACCTTTAAAAGCCTCGCCTACGGCTCGACTTTCAAAGGCAACCTGCTGAGCAAGCGAATCTTACAGTTATCTATAACCGTTCTGTCTCTTTCTTCGATTTACCTTATGGTTTAACTCACGGTTTAACTCTCAAAGAAAACTAAGATAGATTCAACAATAAATTAATAATCTCTTTGCAGCATTGAACTGCACCACAAAGTTAGTAAATATCGTGCTGTTATGCAATGATTCTTTCTGATAGTTCTGCTTTTGACTATCAGTTTTTTACCTATCTAATGATATGGTATATAATGGTATAGTGTAGCTTTCTTTCTACTGAAAAAGTATTCATATATTGCACTTCCATTATGTAATATAGTAGCGGTATAGAAATCAGTAGTAGGTATATAAAGCTATTTCTTCTCAAAAATCTACCTGCTGAAAAATCTGCTCTTATTGTTTTGTGTTCTCTGCATCTATAAATATGCTTGTGTAACACATAGTTTTGTAGTTAATAAGATGTTTGTTTAGAACTGAAAAAGCCAACTTATCCGTTGTTTGAAGTGCATACTTCAAATGGGTAGGTTGGCTTTTTGCGTATGTACTATTTCATTAATTCAAACTTTTCGCCTTTTAGTTGATAGGTCTTATTGATAATATTGCTCCAACCATTAGAGCCAAAAACAGTAATGGTCTTGTTCTCTGAATCAAACTTACATTGTCCGTTTTCCAACTCTGTAAATGGTGCTTCTGTTTTCTGCATAAAGTAACCGTATGGGCTGACATCATACACATCATAAGCATTGGAATCCCTTGAACCACTTTTATAGCGGTTGATAATGAACTCATCTTCTCCGTCAAAATCAACATCAGAAAGGAAGAAAGGAGAATCATCCGAAAGGTATTCTTCGCTCTCTAATTTAACAGTATAGTCCAACTCTATAACGGTGTTGTTCGGATATGTGTTACCTTTATCATACAGAATCTTATCAGTCCATTTCTCCGCAAAGCAGTAATATTGTATTCCTTGTTTCTCTAAACAGAATAGAGCATTACCTACCTCGCCATTTTGCAGCCACATTACTTTTACTGTATATCCGTTTATAGGCTGTTTGTATTTGATGTAAATATGTGGCTGATTGAAACATTCAAAATCCTGCGGAACAGATATTTTGTCTGTTTTGCAAGCTATTAAGCAAAGTAATCCAATAATGATAAATAGCAATCTTCCCATTACCTTTCATTCATTATATCAACAATCTGCCTAAACACATCACCTGCCATCAGTCCACCACTTGCAGGTAATCCTTTCTTATTAATGGAAACAATGATACTGTATTTCGGATTATCGGCAGGAAAATAACCGCAAAATTCTACGGCATATTCTCCATTTGAAAGTTGGATTGTTCCCGTTGCTCCTGCTACTTTAACCTCATCAGATTGGGCAGGCTTGGCTAATCCATCAGAAACAGCGTATTCCAATGCTTCTTTTATGGCAGTCTTACTTTTAGCTATGTAATTAAAGAAAGTCAAGTTCTGTAATGGAGTGGTGAGAATACCATATCCTAAAGAGTTATAAACCAAACTTGTATCTTTCATTTGATAACCGTATTTTGCAAGTGCTTCCACAAAGGTTTGTTCATTATCAAATGCCTTTTTTACCGCTTTGTAATTGGCGATATTGGATGCAAGTCCGAAACCTTGCTTCACTGTGATTTTTCCATATCCACCCCTATGCCAATTATGGTCGCACAATGTATCTTTTCCAATGACTAAAACCCCATCCGCAACGTCTATCGTATCGGATAGCTTGACTGCCTTTGTTTCCAATGCCGCCAAAAGTGAAGCGGTACGCACTAATCCCGATTCTTGTAGAATAGAATCAGAGCCAACAGAAGCCTTAATTTCTCCCGTCTGTACTTCCATTACAATAACTTGCCCTATTGCCGCACCAAGTTCGGATAGCTTGTTTTGCAGGATAGAATCAACTCTTACCTGCAAAGTGCTGTCTATGGTAGAAACTTGTTCTGTTTTTTGTTTGGCGCAAGCTATGAATGTAGCTATGCTAATTAAAAGGATAACAGTATTTTTCATAAATAAGCTAATTTGTATATTTAAATTGTCTTCTGATGAATCTTACAGTTTCCCCATCTTTTAATTCACGGCATTCAAGCCAATTACCGTATTTATCGTACTTATCATATTCATATTCTTCCTTAACCCTCTTTCCATCTCTCCATGTATCAAAATAAATAGTATCACCATATTGATTATAGCGATATGTACCATGCCTTAATATATGGCTATCATCATAAAAATCAGATGATATAAGGTTTCCATTATTGTCATAGTTGAACTTAGAATTATACTCTCTACCTCTAATATGTTTACATATACGTGTTTCTTTTCCTTGATTATTATAATAGTACGTTGTTCTACTTACTATTTTGTTATCACCATCTACCACTTGCTCAAAAACAAGTTTGCCTTGCGCATTATATTGGCATGTTATTTCTGATTTCAATTTCCCATATTCTTTCATGTAACGAATCTTAATAAGGTGATTGTCATTGTCATATATGTAATTTGTATCAGCCTTTAATCTATTGTTCGCATCATAGATTGCCATATATGACAAATCTCTATTGCTATTATAACATTCGTGACAAGTTTCCCCATTTGTCCATTTACGAACAATCTTGTCATTCTTCGGTTTTAAGGGTGGCTCTCCTTTCTCTTCTTGTCCAGTAGAGAAATATGTCATACTAATATTGTCTTTATAATCAGTTACCCAATGTATAAAATTTGTTGGGTCGCAATTCACGTATAATTTACGCTCTTTCGTAACAACTTCTCCATTACTGAATATAATCTTTTCTTCTTCTTGTAAAACTTCGGTATATACCTCTTTTACAGAAAACCATTTACTTATATAATCCTTCTTTAAAACAAAAGTTTGTTCTATTACAATTTGAATAAGTTCTTTTTTTCTATAAGTACTCCTAACGCAACTCATATTCTTAATAATTAATTAGTTGTTTATTCTAAAGAGAACCCTCCTAATTGAGCATATTCTTTTAGGCTATATTGCATTGCTTTTTTAGTGGTTTTACCCATTATTATTAAGGTATCAAATCCCAATGACATGAGTTGTCTGACAAAAGCCTTATTTGATAATATATATTGAGATATATCTCTTATTTCAGAATCCCGTAAATCAGAATCATTCTCAATGGAGATTTTAAATCCGCTTCTAAAAAAGATAGCACTCATTTCGTGTCTATAACTATCGTTTCCCATTGTTATAGATACTTTACACAATCTGTTTAATTCACCCGAATAATAGTATTCTTTAAATGCTTGATTCATAGTAGATATGATTTTCATTTTTTCAAAAGAACCATCAAGCAGTGAATTTAATAAGTTTTTGAATAAATCTATGATGTTCATTCCTATATATATAATTCTTTGTTTATTATGTCCTGCAATTTTAATAACTCACTGTAATTAAACCTATTCTCATTTATACGTTCTGATAATCTGGTTGCCAGTTCTTGATTGTTGGGATGCTTATCAGGATGAGCATATAGTATTAGCTCTTTATGTAATTTCTTTGCTTTTGCTATACTATTTACTATATTAATAGATTCATTAGTTTTGTTCTTTGCAGGAAATACCCATCTAAACCATTTTGCAAGTCTCATAATATAGAACTTAAAATTGTTTAGATATGTATATGGCTTCTTGCATTGGTGCTTCACTATTTGAAATTCTACGGCATTGATGCCCGAAATTCATTAAATAAGTTTTGCATTCTGTTATATCTTCATTAGTTGCCAAGGACTTAAATGCTTGAATTATTTGTTCTATACCTCCAACTTCTGAAATAATATTTCTTGCTTCATTAATAAAATTTTCGTATTGAAAGTTTCTATCAATTGCACAACTTTTCCCCATTTCCATATATGTTATAAAGGCATTCTTTATATTAACCTTTGTTGCAGAAGGGGATTGATTAGGGCATTTGGATAGAATGCTAACTAAGAAGCAAGAGTAACACGTTAAAATATTATCATCAGTCATATTAATAATATTGCACTTCCAATTCCCCGAAGAAGCGGATAAAAAATAAGGTGTGGGAACTTATCATCCTTATCCATTGGTGGGCTTCTCGCATTGCCTCGTAGCGGATAAAGACAATAGCCCACACCAAAGGATATGTAGAAAGCCAATAATGGCTATACATACCAAAGATGTGGTGCTACCGTCCATTATCTTTGCTACAGGAAAATTTTGCGAGAATTTACCAATAAAGATAATTTCAATAACACCTTTCGTTAAATATGTCCTTCCAGTACCTTAACACATTAAGACCTCTGAAATTGCTGCAAAGTTAGCGAAAGGTTTTGAATAGCTAAAGACAAAACGCTGATAAATGCAGTTCCAAGTGTTTTAAAGCACGTCCGTAGTAAGCCATTAGGTAGTATCAGCTTCTTTTAGTTGTAGCTTCATACCTGTTGTTAGTTATAAGGATTATAGTTGCTTTTCTGATATTGCAGGTTGGTACGGCTGTTCAGACTTTATAAACAGTTTCCCAAAAATCGCACATACCATAAACTACAAGCCATATCATGCCTTTTTAAAAAGATAATTTTCTTACGCTTGCATCAATGCGGAACTAACCACGTTATCGCTATCTGTCTCGCTTGAAACTATGCCCTACCATATTTATATATAGCCATTATTTACAGTTTCTCTTACATTGCAGTTTTTAACAGTTACTGTATATTAGGGTACGGGACAAAGTTCTCTTTCTCTGAAAATTGCATGATAACAACAGAAATTTCAAACTTTCTCCCATCCCAATAGATTAGAAACTCAAACAGTCATAAGTGTTTAACAGTTCTTCTTGTCTAAGTCCTAAGTATCTTTTAGTTATGGTTACAGAACTGTGATTAAACAGTTCCATCAGCTTAACTAAAGCCAATTCAGCATTTTCAGAGGATTCAAACACTTTCCTGCCAAAAGTCTTTCTAAGTGAATGAG
>ERZ1673698.1944-NODE-1944-length-16280-cov-6.546749_pt1 | contig 16280 bp, 18 predicted proteins | sample MGYA00580228_ERZ1673698 | MGnify/ENA primary metagenome ERZ1673698 (study PRJEB41218, sample SAMN15661768) | gut metagenome | host: Homo sapiens | place: Canada: London | collected 2015-08-20/2019-03-30 | study: EMG produced TPA metagenomics assembly of... | reverse complement strand
CCGTGTATCCGCCGAAAACATCTATATAGGAAAAACGGTTACGGTAACAATGGAGGTTACAAATATCAGTAACCGGGCGATTGAGGACGCTACAAGCCTTATCCGCTTTAGTTTTTCGGATTATACTCTCGGTCAAAGCGATTATCAAAACTTGAATAATCTTCGTGAGGGCGACATTATTAAAGTAACTGGTACAATTCATAGCATCGGCGGCGGAGGTTGGTATGTTGAGTTGAACAATATCACTGCCCTTGATATGGTGGAAAATCATGCGTAAGGAGATATATTCATGGACATAGGGACGAGCAAAGCTGCCGAAATATTGGGGGTTACACAAAGGACGGTACAGAATTGGTGCAGAGCGGGAAAATTTAAAAGCGCCACACAGGATGGTAAAGGCAAGCCATGGCATATTTCCGAGCGAGAAGTTTATCAGATACTTAGAAATGGTAAATAGCGAACCGACATAAAGAAGGAGTTGGATTTGTCCAACTCCTTCTTGGTTTACTTAGGCTGTTCGCAAGAGTGTACCTTTATGAACACCTGTAAATGTGCTGCTTTTTGCGTCCGTAAAATACAAAAATAGTTTTACAAATATATTCGTAAATATATTGGCCTTTACGAATATTCGTGATAGAATATGAACAGATAAACAAAGGGGGCGCGAACATGGACAACCGCACTTACTACTACGCCAGAGTATCCAGCAAGGAACAAAACCTTGACCGCCAAATTGCCGCATTTAAGGCTCTTGGAGCGCAGGAGCGGGAAATCATTACCGATAAGGAGAGCGGCAAGGACTTGAATCGAGCGGGTTACGCAGCCCTAAAAAATGCCATGCTGCGGCGGGGTGATACTCTTGTTGTGAAATCCCTTGACCGTTTAAGCCGGAACAAATGCGATATTAAAAATGAACTGCAATACTTCAAAGACAACGGTATTCGGCTGAAAGTCATTGATCTCCCAACAACCATGATGGAATTACCAGAGGGGCAAGAGTGGGTTTTCGAGATGGTAAACAACATTCTTATTGAAGTGTTGGGAACGATTGCAGAGCAGGAGCGCGAAACCATCCGTAAGCGGCAAGCGGAGGGCATTGAAGCAGCAAAGCAAAATGGCAAGAAATTGGGGCGTCCCGCACTTATCTTTCCTGAGAACTGGAACAGCGTCTACACTTCTTGGAAAGCCGGGGAGATAACCGCAAAAACAGCTATGGAGCAAACGGGTACAAAGCGGACAAGTTTTTACAAATTAGTCAACATGACAGAAAAACAGTAAAATAGGACACAGTTTGCACGGGACACTTTTCTCTTGTTTTCGGGCAGATATATCCGGCGGCGGACACAGGCTGGACACACGGAACGCAAAAAGAGAGGGAACCGGTTTCCCGGTCCCCTCTCAAAAGGTTTTGAGTTTTTGCGGAACTTACTTGTTGAAGTAACGCTTCAGCAGGCCCTCCAGAGCCTTGCCGTGGCGGGCCTCGTCGCGGGCCATCTCATGCACGGTGTCGTGGATGGCGTCCAGGTTGTACTGCTTGGCCAGCTTGGCCAGCTCGAACTTGCCCAGGGTGGCGCCGTTCTCGGCCTCGACCCGCATCTCCAGGTTCTTCTTGGTGGAGTCGGTCACCACATCGCCCAGCAGCTCAGCAAACTTGGCAGCGTGCTCGGCCTCTTCCAGAGCGGCCCGGCGCCAATACTCACCAATCTCGGCATAGCCCTCACGATATGCCACGCGGGACATGGCCAGATACATGCCGACCTCAGTGCACTCGCCGGTGAAGTTGGCGTTCAGACCGTCGATGATCTCCTTCTGGACCTCGGCGGGAACAGACTCGCCGAAGGACTTGCCCACGCCGACCACATGCTCGGCAGCCCAGCTCAGCTCACCCTTCTGCTCGGTGAACTTGGAGGCGGGAACACCGCACTGGGGGCACTTCTCGGGGGGATTCTCGCCCTCATAAACATAACCGCAGACAGAGCAGACCCACTTCTTCATAGTAAATGTCCTCCTTTTATACTTATCTTTTTTGAAAGCCTTTTTTCCTCAGTCCCCTTGGGACAGTTTGAGTATAACAGGATATTCTAATATTTTGAAGTTGCTTTTGCAACTAATAGAAAACTTTTCCTGGATTTTAAGTCGGCAATTTACGACTCCGTTCAAAGATCAGGTCCACCCGGCTAATCCCTCCATGACTCGTGAAGCTCACCGGGAAAAATCCCACATACCGCCAGCCTTCTGCGGCGTATGCGTCGATAAGCTCCCGGTGTTCCCGGGTGTCTGACAGGAAGCCGCCGCCGGTATCCACCGGAATGTATTTATATTGATACATGTGCCCGCTCCTTTCATACAAATTAACAGCTTGTGGCATTTCTGCTTACAGAAACGGCGGGGAGTTTGCTCCCCGCCGTTTTGGTTTTTGCAAATGTGCGTTATCTTTCCTCCGCCGCCTGGAGCGCCTTCGCCTCCGCGATGGCCTTCTCCTGGGCCGCAGGCGGGCAGTCGCCCCGCAAGCCGCTTTGCGCCCTGCGGGGACCCCGCATTGGATGCAAATCGCCCGAAGTGAATTCGGCCGATTTCAAGATTTTGCCTCCGGCAAAATACTTGTACGCCGGACTCCCGGCGGAGAGACGCGGACTGCCTCTTCCTTACTTCTCCTCCGCCGCCTGGAGCGCCTTCGCCTCCGCGATGGCCTTCTCCTGGGCTGCCGGCGGGCAGTCGCCCCGCAAGCCGCTTTGCGCCCTGCGGGGACCCCGCATTGGATGCAAATCGCCCGAAGTGAATTCGGCCGATTTCAAGATTTTGCCTCCGGCAAAATACTTGTACGCCGGACTCCCGGCGGAGAGACGCGGACTGCCTCTTCCTTACTTCTCCTCCGCCGCCTGGAGCGCCTTCGCCTCCGCGATGGCCTTCTCCTGGGCTGCCGGCGGGCAGTCCTCGTAGCGGACGAAGTGGAAGGTGAAGCTGCCGCGGCTCTGCGTCATAGACCGCAGATCGATGGCGTAGCTGCCCATCTCAGCCATGGGCACCTCCGCAGAGATCACCTGGTTGCCGTCGCCGGTGGGATCCATGCCCATGACGCGGCCCCGGCGCTTGTTCAGATCGCCGATGACGTCGCCCATGTAGCTGTCGGGCACAGTGACCTTCAGCTCGCCCACCGGCTCCAGCAGGACCGGGTTGGCCTCCGGCAGGGCGGCCTTGTAGGCCAGCTGCGCCGCGGTCTTAAAGGCGATTTCGGAGGAGTCCACCGGATGGTAGGAGCCGTCGTACAGCACGGCCTTCAGGTTCACCACGGGATAGCCCGCCAGGGGACCGTGGGCGCAGGCCTCCCGCAGGCCCTTCTCCACCGCAGGGAAGAAGTTCTTGGGCACGCTGCCGCCGAAGACCTCCTCGGCGAAGATCATGTCGTCCTGCTCCGTCTGGGGTTCAAACCGGATCCACACGTCGCCGAACTGGCCGCTGCCGCCGGTCTGCTTCTTGTGGCGGCCCTGCTTCTGGACAGTCTTGCGGATCTTCTCCCGATAGGGCACCCGCACGGGCTTCAGATCCGCCTCCACATTGAAGCGGCTCTTCAGCTTGCTGACCAGCACATCCACCTGCATGTCGCCGGAGCCGTTGAGCACCATCTGGTGGGTCTCGGCGTTGTTGGTGACGGAGAAGGTGGGATCCTCCTCGTTCATACGGGCCAGGCCCTGGGCGATCTTGTCCTCCTGGCCCCGGGTCTTGGGCACGATGGCCACGGAATAGCAGGGCTCTGCGAAGGGCAGTTCCTTCAGGGCGACGACCTTCCGGGCGTCGCACAGGGTATCGCCGGTCTTGACCTTCTCCATCTTGCCGATGGCGCCGATGTCGCCGCAGCCCAGCTCCTTCACCTCGGTGGCCTTCTTGCCCCGCATGGTGTACAGGCGGCCCAGTTTTTCAGAGACGCCGGTGCGGGCGTTGACCATGGGCAGATCCGGCGTCAGGGTGCCGGAGAGCACCTTGACGAAGCTGTACTTGCCGTACTGGTCAGAGACGGTCTTGAACACGAAGGCCGTAGGCACGCCGCCGGGGGAGACCACAAAGGGCTCCGTCTCGCCGTCCTGGCGGGTGGCCTTGTGATAGTTGCCCTCCATGGGGTTGGGCAGCAGGTCCACGATGTCGTCCAGCAGCATCAGGCTGCCCATGCAGTTGACAGCGGAGCCGCACAGCACGGGGAACAGGCTCAACTCCCGCACGCCCTGGCGCAGGCCCTGAATCATCTCGGCGTAGGTGAAGTCCTCGCCGCCGAAGAACTTGTCCATGAACTCCTCGCTGGTTTCGGCCACGGACTCCTTCAGGGCGTTGTTGAACTCCTCGATGACGGCGTCCTTGCCCTCGGGGATCTCGATCTCCACCCGCTTTTGGTCCTGCATCTCATAGGCGCGCTTGTTCAGCACGTCGATGATGCCGGTGACCTTCTTGCCCTCGTCCCAGATGGGCACCACCAGAGGCGCGATCTTGTTGCCGAACCGGGCCCGCAGAGCCTCGAAGGTGGCGTTGTAGTCGCTGTTGTCCTCGTCGGTCTTGGAGATATAGATAAAGCGGGGCATATTCCGCTCCTCGCAGTATTTCCACGCCTTCTCCAGGCCCACGGACACGCCGTCCTTGGCGGAGCAGACGATGATGGCGGCGTCGGCGGCCCGTAGAGCCTCGATCACCTCGCCGGCGAAGTCGAACGCGCCCGGCGTGTCCAGCACGTTGATCCGGCACCCCTTGTACTCCAGCGGCGCCACAGCGGTGGAGATGGAGATCTGCCGCTTGGTCTCCTCCGGATCATAGTCGCAGACCGTATTCCCGTCCGCGCCCCGGCCCATCCGGTCGATGGCCCCGGTCATATACAGCAGGCTCTCTGCCAGGGCGGTCTTGCCGTTTCCGCTGTGGCCCAGCAGACAGACGTTGCGGATGTTTTGTACAGAATAGCTCATGTTTGTTCCACTCCTTATGTTGTGCTGTTGCCGCGGCCAGTCCCACCGGCCGCCGGGGATGCCTAATGTAGAAATTATACAACCTTTGCCGGTGCAATACAACAAAAATTTTGGCACATTCCCCGTTTTGGGCAGGAGAGCGAAAAAACAGCCGGAAATTTCGTCAAGTCGGCGAAAAACAGTTTCCCCCCGCCGGGCGGCGCCATGCAGGCACGCACGGCCGTCTCCAGCGCGGCTGCAAAGACGGCAGCCGGGCCGTCCGGCCACCGGAGCAGCTGTGGCGGCCCCTCATTTCTCTCCGCCGGCTGCATCTCTCCCGCCTGTTCAAATTTCCCCTCCATCCAAAGCTGAAGGGGTGTAGAAGTTCATGATGATCCGTGATATGAGTCCCTTCTCTCCTCGTCAAACGCACCAGGGTGGGCTTTTGTCCCCGCAGTCCGTTTCATCAGAGCGCCCATTTTTTCCAAAAGGGGTTGGAAATGCCACAGTTTGAAAAATTTTCTGCTTTCGGGGAAAAAACGCGCCGGACAGAATCCTGTCCGGCGCGTGCTGGAAGGAGCGGGTCTCTCAGGTGTTGTCCCGATTGATGGGTTCCCGCACCAGCAGCCGGCGAAGCGCCTTGCCGTTGAAGGGGATCAGGGGATAGAGATACCCGTGACCCACCAGGGGTTTTGTGGTGGCCAGCAGGACCAGGATGCCCACGAACCCCAGGCAGAATCCCCAAACGTCGAAGGCCGCTGTCAGCAGCAGCAGCGCCACCCGCAGCAGCTTGAAGGCGTACCCCAGCTCATAGCTGGGCTGGGCGAAGCCCGCCACGGAGACAAATGCCATATACACCAGTACTTCCGGCCCCAGCCATCCGGCCTGCACGGCAAAATCACCCAGGATCAAGGCCCCCAGCATGGAGAAGGAGTTGGACAGCGTATCCGGCGTGTTCAGGGACGCCAGCTTCAGCACGTCGATCAGGAATTCCACCACCAGCAGCTGGGACAGCAGAGACAGCGCCGCCGGCTCCGGGGAGGAGAGGAAATCCAGCCAGGACGGCAGACGCCCCGGCGAGCTGACCATCAGGTACCAGGCAGGGGTAATCAGCAGGGAGATCAGGAACACCGTCACCCGCAGGACCCGCAGATACGTGCCCACCAGCGGGGGAAAATAGAAGTCATTGGCCTCCTGGGTAAAGTCAAAAAAGGTGGTGGGCAGGATCATCACCGCCGCAGAGTTGTCCACCATCAGGATGATGCTGCCCTCCATGACGCAGGCGGCGGCGGTGTCCGGCCGCTCAGTGTACCGCACCTTTGGGAAGGGGTTGTACCACTGCTTGGGGCGGATGGCCTCCGCCACGCTCTCCTGCGCCATGGTGAGGGAGTTGGCCTGGATGTTCTGGAGCTTGTGGCGCAGCTCGTCCAGCAGGGCGTGGTCCACCCGGTCATCCAGGTAGCACAGCGCCACGTCGCTGTGGGTCCGCTGGCCGACCTTCAGCCCCTCCATGGTCAGGTGGGGATCCCGGATGCGGCGGCGCAGCATGGCCATGTTGGGCACCACCGCCTCAATGAATCCGTCGTGAGAGCCCCGGAGGACCTTGCCGTCCGGTGGCTCTCCCACGCTGCGGCTGGGATACTCCTTGGCGTCGATCAGCGCCGCGCCGGACAGCCCCTCCATCACCAGCAGGCTTTTGCCCATCAGCACGGAGGTGACGATGTCATCCCGGTCATAGCTGACGTTCACCTCCATAAAGGTCACATAGCGGTCCGCGAACTGCTGCATCTCCGTCAGGCCCTGCACCGCCTCCGGCTGGAGCGACAGCCAGAAGGCCCCCATCCGCTCCAGGATGGCGTCCCCGCCGAAGCCGTCGATGACCCAGAACCGGGCCCGCCGGCCGCCCACATACAGGTCCCGACATACCATGTCGCAGCTGCGGCCTGCCCCTAGCACGTCGTTGAACCATTGCACATTTTCCTCATAATTGGATGAAATCCGATTCATGCTCCACCTCCGTGATCCCCGCTAGTATGTGCCGCGGCGGCGCGGTGTATGCCCGACAGCGAACACAAAACGGAATATCATCCGTCAAAAATCCACATCATTTTCAAAAATCCGGCAGGAAAACAGCGCATCCAACGCCGGATGCGCTGTTTGTTCCGTTCTGTCTTACGGCTTGTTCTCCGACTCCTTGGAGGCGGCCTGCCGCTCCCTGCGCCTCCTCTTCCAGAGAAGGCGGCCCGCCACGGTGCCAACCGCCGCCAGAAGCAGCAGCCACACCCAGCCGTAGGCCAGGGCCACGGCCAGACTCTCCAGTGCGCCCACAAACCCCCGCCAGCCAGAAGCAAAGGCCGCGCCCATGCGGCTTGCAAAGCTGGTAGCCGGCTCCTCCACATTGGAGAGCTGGTACACCTCCTGGAGGGAGAGATAGACAGTGGCGTAGTCCACCAGGGCGTCATACTGCCGCAGGGTGCCGGTGAGCCGCTCGATCTCCAGCTCCGTGTCGGAGATGGCGGATTCGATGGTGATAATGTCCTCCATATTCTCCGCCTGGGCCAGCAGGTTCTGCAGCCGCTCCAGCTTGGTCCTCTGAGTGGCCAGGCGGCTCTCCGCGTCGTAGTACGCCTCGCTGACGTTCTCGCTGGTCTGCTCCTGATAGGTGACGTGGCACAGTGTCCCCACCCGGTCCAGGAAAGGCTGGAACTGATCCGCGGGGATGCGCACTTTGTAGTCGCCGGAGCGATAGCCGCTGCCGTAGTCATGGACCGCCGCCTGCTCAAAATAGCCCCCCAGGACCTCCACCAGCGTCCGCAGGTCCGCGTCGGCGGTGTCGAAGGCGGTGGTCTCCACCTCCATCCGGGCGGTGTAGATCATCTTGGCGTTTTCCAGACGGTCGGAGGCACCGTCCTCCGCCGTACCGCCGGAGTCCTCAGCCACTTCCGCCTCCGCCCAGGCGCCGTAGGAGCCGCCCGAGTCATCCGCCCCCTCCGTGGCGGCGCTGTTGGAGGCGGTGTCCGACGCAGTCGTATCACCACCACCGCCGCAGCCGGACAGTAGACCCAGCAGCGCCAGCAGCGTCAGCAGCCACGCAAAGCCTCTTTTCATTCCAATACCCTCCTTTTCACGCCCCGCTTCCAAACCGGGGCCTCTGCCTATTCAGACGGAAAGGCGGGCCGTATGTTGCAGGAAAACAAAAAATTTTTCCAGCCTCTTTTTGCGCCCGGGAACTTCTCTGCCAAAGGTTGCCTTTTTCTTTTAAAGGGAGTACAATCAAGGTAGCCTTCCGCGGCGTGCCGCGGTTTTCGGAAAACAATTCGGAGGGGAAAATCTATGACATATCAGGAAGTTCTGGAACAAGCGCGGGGCGCCATGGGCCCCTACTGCAAGGCCTGTCCCGTGTGCAACGGCCTGGCCTGCAGGAACACCGTCCCCGGCCCCGGCGCCAAGGGCATCGGGACCGGCTTCATCCGTAACTATCAGAAGTGGCAGGAGCTGTGCGTCAACATGGACACCATCTGCGAGAACAAGCCGGTGGACACCTCCTTCACCTTGTTCGGCCGCACGGTGGACCTGCCGGTCTTCGCTGCCCCGGTGGGCGCCATGACGCTCCACTACGGGGACAAGTACAACGATCTGGCCTATAACGACATCCTGGTGGCCGCCTGTGCTGAAGCGGGCATCGCCGCCTTCACCGGCGACGGCACGGACCCTGCGGTCATGGAGGGCGCTGCGGCGGCCATCGCCAAGAACGGCGGCTGCGGCGTGCCCACCGTCAAGCCCTGGAACCTGGAGACCATCCGGCAGAAGATGGACCTGGTGAAGGCCGCAGATCCCTTTGCCATCGCCATGGACATCGACGCGGCGGGCCTGCCCTTCCTGAAGAACATGACGCCCCCCGCCGGCAGCAAGACTGTGGAGGAGCTGCGCGAGATCGTTGCCATGGCGGAGAAGCCCTTCATCGTCAAGGGCATCATGACCGTGGCCGGGGCCAAGAAAGCTCTGGAGGCCGGGGCCAAGGGCATCGTGGTGTCCAACCACGGCGGCCGGGTGCTGGATCAGTGCCCCTCTACCGCAGAGGTGCTGCCCGCTATCGTGGGCGCTGTGGGCGGCCGGATGACCATTCTGGTGGACGGCGGCATCCGCACCGGCATGGACGTGTTCAAGGCCCTGGCCCTGGGCGCGGACGCGGTGCTGATCGGCCGGCCCTTCGTCACCATGGTGTACGGTGCCGGTGCCGAGGGCGTCAAGACCTATGTGGAAAAGCTGAAGGCCGAGCTGGCCGACACCATGGCTATGTGCGGCGCCCACTCCCTGGCGGACATCAGCCGCTCCATGCTGTACGGGTTCTGAGCTCTGCTCCCGCTTCAAATCACAGCGCCGCCCCGCGGATGCGGGGCGGCGCTTCGCTGTTCTCTTATTCCAGGTCCGCCAGGCAGGCACGCTGCCAGCGGTCCACCACCGCCAGCTGCTCCGGCGTGTGGAACCAGTGCTCTCCGGCCTCCTCCACAGTCAGGCGGCAGCCATTCCGGGCGGCAAAGGCCTCCACGGTCTCCCGGTCCGTCAGATGGTCCCGGGCGCCGTACAGGATGGCCGTGGGCGTCCGCCACCGGCGGGCAGGGTGGGTCCGGACGTATCGCAGATATTCCCAGGAGAGGGTCTGGCCGAACGTTGTGGGGATGCGCCCCTCCCGGGCCAGCCGCTCCTCACTGACACCGGCCCAGCCCATCATTTTGCGGATCAGGGCCTCCATGTCCACCACCGGAGAGAGGAACAGCGCCCCCGCCAGGGGCGCGTCCGGATATGCCAGCAGGCCGAACCAGGCCCCCAGGCTGGAGCCGAAGAGCCCCACCCGGTCCCATCTGCCCCGCAGCTCCGCCAGGGCGCACCGCAGCTCCGGCACCACCTGCCAGGGGACCAGAGCCGCGGCCTCTGACTCCCGGTCCCCGTGGCCGGGCAGATCCACGCTGACGGTCTGCCACCCGGCGTCCGCCGCCGCGGCGGCAAAGAACGCAGCCTCCGCCTTGCTTCCGCCCTGGCCGTGGAGGTAGAGGATCCCCTGCCGGCTGGGCCGCCCCCAGCGGAGGGCCGGCATCCCGCCCAGGGAAAACAGCTCCGCCCGCATCTTAAAACACGCACTGGGCGGAGAAGCAGACGCCCTCCGGGCCCAGGCCCTCCATCAGATACTCGCCGCCCTTGCGGCAGCCCACCATCCGCAGCTCCTGGCCCAGGGTGGCTTCCTTGCTGTAATTGATGAAGAACTCCCGGGGCACCTTTTCCTGCAGGTCGGCGGGCAGGTAGTCCCAGACGAAGTCGCCGTAGTTGCCGCTGTACACATGGCCGTTACCGTCCAGGTCGGACCAGACCACCTTCCGGGCGCCCAGATCCTCAACCCCCTCCCGGGGCAGCAGGATCTTCCGGGGCTCCGGAGCGTCGATGGCCTTGGGGCAGGTGCCCAGCTTCTTGGCTGTGAAGGTGCCGGGCCGCATGATGCGCCGGGTCTGCGGGTCCACCAGAATCCAGTCGCTGCGGATGGACACCAGAAGCCCCTCCCTGTCCGTGATCTCATACACCCGCTGCATGTGGGCGGCCTTGACGCCGTCCTCCCAGGTGGTGACGTCCACCACCTGCAGCGCCCTGGGGCAGCGATGGATCCGCAGGGCGATGCGGGAGAGCAGGAACACCTCCCGCATCTCATAGAGCTTCTCATAGGTCAGGCCCCGGGCGTCGTAGTCCGCCCCGGCCACGGCGGCGGCGATGCTCAACAGCGTGCTCACCCGGGCCCGCTGGTACCGGTCGCAGTCCGCGAAGATCAGCTGCTTCTGGCGCAGATAGCTGTTCTCCTGAAGGACTTCCCTCAAATCGCTCATACTTGCTCTTCTCCTTCCGGCGGGCCGTCCGCCCTTCCTGTAAGACATTCCAAAAAAGTATACCACGATTTTCCCTTTTTCACAAGCGCCGGTAGTTGACTTTTCTGCGGCGGATGTTATGATGAAGGTATCCAAATCGATCAAAGGAGGGTTTTCCCATGAAAACCGTGATTTCCACCCCCAACGCTCCGGGCGCCATCGGCCCTTACTCCCAGGGCTACGCCTTCGGCGACCTGGTCATCACCTCCGGCCAGATTCCCGTGGACCCCGCCACCGGCGCTATCCCCGAGGGCATCGCCGCACAGGCGGAGCAGAGCTGCAAGAACGTGGGCGCCATTCTGGAGGCCGCCGGCGTCACTCTGGAGAGCGTGGTGAAGACCACCTGTTTCCTGGCGGACATGGGCGACTTCGCCGCCTTCAACGAGGTGTACGCCAAGTATTTCACCTCCAAGCCCGCCCGCAGCTGCGTGGCCGTGCGAGAGCTGCCCAAGGGCGTGCTCTGCGAGATCGAGGCCATCGCCGTCAAGTAAATCTGATTTCCAGCAAAGAGAGCCGGTCCCCAGAGGGGCCGGCTCTTCTGTTTGATGCCAGGGCGCGGGAAGCGGGCCGCCGGGCCTGCCTGCCGCCCGCAGCGCGCACGGTCTCACGCCTTCCGCAGGAAGATCACGCCCAGGGTGCCGGGGCCGCAGTGACAGAAGATGGTGCACCCCGCCTTGGCCTCGATGATCTCCTGGAACCGCCCGTCCTGACGCAGGACCTCCCGGGCGATGGAGGCCAGGTGGTCGTCCGGGCAGGTGTCCACCAGAAAGGCCCGGCGGGTGTCCAGGTCCGTGTGGTCCCGCAGCCGGTCCCGGACGTACTCCTCCACCACCTTCTCGATGGAGCCCCGGTACTTCTTCGTCACCGGCAGCTTGCCGTCCACTACGTCCAGGCAAGGGTGGAGTTTCAGCAGGCTGGCACCCAGGGCCGTGGCGGTGGAGCAGCGACCGCCCTTTTTCATGTAATCCAGCCGGTCCAGCACAAAGCTGGTCTCCACCCGGGGAATCATCTCCTCCAGCATCGCCAGGATCTCCGTCACAGACTTCCCGGCCTCCGCGGCCTCTGCGGCGGCCAGCACCAGCATCCCATGGCCCACCGTCAGGTTGGCGGAGTCCACCACATACACGCCGTCCACCTCCTCCGCCGCCAGGCGGGCGTTCTGGTGGCAGCTGGAAAAGCCCATGCCGATGTTCAGGTGGATGACCGCGTCATACTCCTCCATCAGACGGCGGAACAGCTCCTCATAGTCCGCCACATTGACGGCGTTGGTGGTGGTGATCTCGCCGCCGGCGTCCACATGGGCGGCGATGTCCCCGGTGCGGATGTCCACCCCGTCCTGGTACAGCTTCCCCGCCTTGATGATCCCCAGCGGGGTCACGGTGATATTGTATCGCTCCAGCAGCTCCCGCGGCAGGTCACAGGTGGAGTCGGTGGTGATCTTAATCATACAGACAGCTCCTTTTGGTCGCATCCCCGGACGGCCGTCCGGGGTTGAGGTTGTTGGATGGTCGGCCCCCCACGGGAGCGGTGCGCTGACGCTGCGGCTGCTGCGCCACCCCCCGCGGGGATCTGGTGCTCCGGGCGGCTGTCCCGCAGGAGGCCGGGCGTGGTCCCAGCCATGGCAGGCGCCCTCCCGCCGCTTTGCGGCCATTGTACCATAGTCTCTCCCAAAAAGCTAGTCCTATGGCGCACCGCGGCGCCGCCCGGAGGCGGCGCCGCGCTCTGTTCTTCCTTACAGCGTGACGACCGGCGATCCCGCCGCGTCGGCGGCATCGTGGGTCACCAGCAGTACCGGCCGATCCCCCGCCGTCTCCCGGATGCAGGCCAGGGCCAGGTCCCGGTTCTCCCGGTCCAGGCCGGTGAAGGGCTCGTCCAGCGCCAGCGCGTCAAAGGGCGCCAGCAGCGCTCTCGCCAGGGCCAGCCGCCGCTTCATGCCGCCGGAGAACTCCCGCACCGGCTGCGGCCCTGTGTCCGGCAGGCCCAGCCGGTCCAGCAGGGCCCGGGCCGCGGCGGGGTCATAGGCCCGGCCCAGCACAAACCGGAGATTGCCCTCAGCGGAGAGGTGCTCCAGCAGCCGGTCCTCCTGGAACACGGCGGTGAGCCGCTTTCCCGCAAGCCCCTCCACCGTGCCGCTGTCCGGCCGCTCCAGCCCCAGCAGGATGCGCAGCAGGGTGGTCTTGCCGGTCCCGGAGGGCGCCATGACGGCCGTAATGCCGGGTCCCGCGGTAAAGGTCAAGTCCCGCAGCACCGTCCGGCCCCCGAAGGATTTGCACAGGTGCTTCACCGCAATCTCCATCAGCTGCCCGCCTTTCTCACTGCGGCGTCCACCAGGCGGAGGAACAGCCGCTCGAATATCACCGATACCGTCACGATCACCGCCGTCCAGGCGAAGAGGTCTCCGGTCTGGAAGTACACCTTGGCGGTGTACAGCGCCTCGCCGATAGACCCGGCAGGCAGGCCGATGACCTCCGCCGCCGCGCCGGACTTCCAGCACAGGCCCAGCCCCAATGACACGGCGGAGCGGAAATAGGGCAGCACCGCCGGCAGGTAGATGCCCCGCAGCTGCCGGGAGACCGGCACCCGGAACACCCGGGCCATCTCCAGCAGCTGCCGGTCCGTGTGCCCGATGCCCTCCAGCACGTTCAGATACACCGGCGGGAACACCATCAGGGCGGAGATCAGCAAAGACAGGTTCTCCGACGAGAAGAAGATCAGCGCCAGGATGATGAAGGACACCACCGGCACCGCTTTCACCACCGCCACCAGGGGGCTCAACAGGTCCCGGATCCACTGGAAACGGGCCGCCAGCGGTGCCAGCACCGCCGCCAGCGCGCAGGCCAGGAGAAAGCCCCCCAGGATGCGGAGGGAGGAGAAGGCCACCGCCTGCCAGAAGGCCGCCGTGCCCGCCAGGGCCAGCAGCCGCCCCAGCGCCTGCACCGGAGAGGCCAGCAGCAGCATCCGCCCGCCGGTGGTAGCCGCCAGGGCCAGACTGGCCCCCTCCCACACCAGCAGCCAGAAGGCCGCCGCCCACAGCCGGACAGAGCCTGTTCGCCGCTTCATCTGCCTCCCCCTTTCTCCTGGAAACCACCGCGCCCCGGGTGTTCCCGGGGCGCGGAAAATTTGTCAGCCGTTACGCGCCGTAATAGAAGTCGTCGTTGGGCATACCGCCGCCCACGGATTCTGCGTCCTGCTCCCACAGCACGCTCAGATAGCCGGACAGCATATCCATCATCTCCGTGCCGGTGACGCACACGATATTGCAGTAAGGCAGGGCCTTCTCCGCCACAGTAGCGTCCACGATATCATAGCCGCCGATGAGCTCCGCCGCCTCCGCGGTGTTGGCGTTCACCCAGTCCACGCTGGCGCTGTACTGCTCCAGGAAGTTGCTGACCGCCGCCGGGTGCTCTTTCACGAAGTCTGCCCGGGCCACCACCACGCCGGTGAGCAGGGCGGAGCCGTTGTCCAGGGCGTCCCACTCCTCTGTCAGGTCCAGGGCCACCCGCAGGTCCGGCAGCTGGGTCTGGGCCACGGTGACGAAAGGCTGGGGCAGCATGGCGATGGTGGCCGCGCCGGATGCCAGGGATGCCACGCATTCGCTGTGCTCGCTCTTCCAGTCGATGGTGACGCCGGTGTCCGGGTCGATGCCGTTCTCCGTCAGCAGATACCGCAGGGCGTACTCCGGCGTGGAGCCCTTGCCGGAGGCCACGATGGTCCGGCCCGCCAGATCCGCCATGGACTGGACGGAATTGCCATTCTCCACAATATACAGCACGCCCAGGGTATTCACCGCCAGGGTGACGATGCCGCCGTCCGTCCGGTTATACAGCACGGAGGCCAGGTTGGCCGGCACGCAGGCGATGTCCAGCTCCCCCTGCATCAGCTTGGGGGACACCTCGTCGGCGGAGGCGGCCAGGGTGAACTCATAGGTGTTTCCGCCGCCAGCGGTCACCACATTCTCCTTATCCTCCAACGCTTCCTCCACAGGAGCATAATCGCTCATCAGCTTCACCATGCCCATGGCGGTGGGGCCCTTCAGGGCCGCCACCCGGACGTTGACGGACTCCTCCGCGGGCGTCTCGCCCTCCTTCCCGCCACAGGCGGCCAGGGTCAGGCACATAACCAGGGCCAGGCAGGCCGCCAGACTCTTCTTCATCCACTGTTTCATCTTCTGTTTCCTCACTTTCCTTGTTGCAGTGCATCCTCCGGCGCGTAAACGGTCTTGGCCGTGATCCCCGCCAGCCGGCCGATCTTGCCGGACAGGGCGGAGATGGCGTCCGCCGGTGCATCCACCGCCACGCTGATGATGTTCACGCCCCGGGCGTGGTAGGGCACCCCCATCCGCCCGATGATATAGGGGGCGTACTGGTGCAGCAGCTCGTTCAGCGCCGGGACAGAGGCCGTGTCCCGGACGATGATCGCCAGCACGGCCACACGGGTCTCCACAGAGGATTCCTCCCTTTCCAAAAAGTAAACCCCTCCGCCGCACTGGCAGAGGGGGATTTTGACATGCGCCGTCCGCCCGGCACCGCCGGGCGCTTCCCCGCCTTGCGGCCGGGGCGGGCCCGTGCCGGTCAGAGCGACAGAAACCAAATTGTCCGGTCCGCCGGTCAGAGCTTCTTCCCAGGGACAGGGAAATGATACCATGGAACGCCCCCGCCGTCAAGGGCGGCGCTCAGAAGTCGTGCCGCCTGCCGCAGCCGACCCCCAGCTCCTCCAACACAGAGATGATTTTTTCGATTTCCGCAAAGCATTCCGGGTCCGTGAGACCGCTGTCGTCCAGAACATTCCGGATTTCCCGCAGGGCCTGGAAGCAGCGTTCCTCCGCCAGTTCCCGAATCATTTTCCACGCAGCATCGCTGCCCAGCACCAATTCGATTTGATTCCGTGCAATCAGCTCCCCCACTACTGACGCGGTAAACCGGAGCTGTTCCACCCGGTCCCGGTTTTCCAACAGTTCCCTGTCGCTGATAGAATTCATTTTGATTCCCTCCTCGCATTATAACAGGACGAAATAATTATAGATCACCAGGCATGATATAGTCAAGAAAATATATCGTGTTGGTGTAAAACATGAACAAGTCCTATTACAACGCCGAGTCCAATCTCATTGCCAAACGCCTCCGACAGCTTCGGAAGGAGCGCGGGTTCTCCCAGGAGGAATTGGCCGCCCAGCTGCAGCTGCTGGGCGTGGACATTAACCAGCCTCTTATCAGCAAAATTGAGAGAAACCGCCGGTTTGTCAAGGATTATGAGCTGGCCTGCCTGTGTCAGGTCCTTCAGGTGTCCGAGCGGGATCTGCTGGCAGACTTTTACAATGCCACAGAATGATAAAAGAACCCCCATCTGGGGGTTCTTTTGCTTTACCGTCCGTAGACCTCCGCCAGCGCCCGGATCTCCGCCGCCAGCCCGGCCGCGGCCGCGCCGGGGGCCATCCGCCAGCGCCAGTTGC
>ERZ1673698.1934-NODE-1934-length-16384-cov-17.976361_pt1 | contig 16384 bp, 10 predicted proteins | sample MGYA00580228_ERZ1673698 | MGnify/ENA primary metagenome ERZ1673698 (study PRJEB41218, sample SAMN15661768) | gut metagenome | host: Homo sapiens | place: Canada: London | collected 2015-08-20/2019-03-30 | study: EMG produced TPA metagenomics assembly of... | reverse complement strand
TTGCGCTGGTTGAGGCGCTCGTACTAGCTGAGGTACTTGCTGAGGTACTTGCGCTGGTTGAGGCACTGGTGCTGGCTGAGGTGCTTGCGCTGGTTGAGGCGCTCGTACTAGCTGAGGTGCTTGCACTGGTTGAGGCGCTGGTACTTGCTGAGGTGCTTGCACTGGTTGAGGCACTTGTACTTGCCGATGTGCTTGCGCTGGTTGAGGCACTGGTGCTGGCTGAGGTACTTGCGCTGGTTGATGCACTGGTACTTGCCGATGTACTTGCACTCGTTGATACACTCGTGCTTGCTGATGTACTTACACTTGTTGATGCACTTGTACTTGCTGAGGTACTTGCACTTGTTGATGCGCTTGTGCTGGCTGAGGTACTTGCGCTTGTTGATGCACTGGTACTTGCTGATGTGCTTGCACTGGTTGAGGCGCTGGTACTTGCTGAGGTACTTGCACTTGTTGATGCACTTGTGCTAGCCGATGTACTTGCACTGGTTGAGGCACTAGTGCTTGCTGATGTGCTTGCACTGGTTGATGCGCTAGTACTTGCCGATGTGCTTGCGCTGGTTGAGGCACTTGTACTTGCCGATGTACTTGCACTGGTTGAGGCACTTGTACTAGCTGATGTACTTGCACTTGTTGAAGCACTGGTGCTTGCTGAGGTACTTGCGCTGATTGATGCACTTGTACTTGCTGATGTGCTTGCACTTGTTGATGCGCTTGTGCTGGCTGAGGTACTTGCGCTGGTTGATGCACTTGTACTTGCTGATGTGCTTGCACTTGTTGAGGCACTTGTACTTGCTGAGGTACTTGCACTTGTTGAGGCACTGGTGCTAGCCGATGTACTTGCACTTATTGATGCGCTGGTTGATGCGCTTGTGCTTGCTTCAACACTCAAACTCTCTGATATTCTTACTGATTCACTCTTCTCATAGTTTGGATCTGCATCATCCAGTAAATCAATGGAATCCCCATGCTTATATGCGTATTTATACGTATGTACTCCACCCGTACTACTACTTCTAAATTCTACCCATTCATTATCAGACACTTTTAATACAAACGCATTTCCGTCACATATATACAATTCGCCTGTTTTAGAATAACTTTGCTTATTATGTCCCCGCCCTGTTGTCCAATTAAATGTAACAGAATCAAAATCATTAAAATATTCATACTTACCTGTATATGAATTAACTACTCTATACTGGCATGATCCATTCTCCCAAAACCACGCCCATATATCACCTTTAGATTGAACATCAGATCTAGCTAAATCTTTAAAATTTCTTGCCGTAATCTTAGTCACATGATGTACCTGATCTGATACACAACCATCTCTATATGTATCATTACTTGCAAGCTGCGGCATTCCACTTATTCGAGCATAAACAGCCGTATCCTGTTCTGCATCATCTGTATATGCAGCCGCTACAACATTATCACCACTCTGCTGTTCTGCATCACTCTGCTTAACACTTTCGCTGTCGCTTGAACTATCACTGGTACTTTCACTTACACTAACGCTCTCGCTAGTACTCTCTGAAGCGCTTTCACTCATGCTCTGTGTTGTACTCTCGCTATACTCTGTACGTTCGCTCTCAGACAAAGAGCCTGCGTCAACTAATGAATTGGAATCTGCTGCCGATTCATTAATTGCAGCCATAACCATATCAGCACCCTGGATAGAGCTGACTCCACCCATGGCAATTCCTGCTGCGGTTATACCTTTTAAAATACTGTCAACCTTCTTCTTATTCATATAGTCTCTCCTTATTCACATGAATCCGGATACTTGGATTATCTGTTTCCTAATCCTCTTTCATCCGGACATAACTATAGTTTTCCTCTTTAACACTATAAATATAAACTCCTAGGTGTATCTAAAATCGTATAAAAACATTTATATACCGCCAAATTATAGCCTTTCTCCACACATAATCAAGGTATCCAGCAATAATTTTCTGGTATATATTCCATTTATGAACAAATTTTGCAGTTTTTTGACATTTGCGTAGTATTGACTCAATTTATCTTCCGATTCTGATACAGCTATCCGGTATACATCTTCAAAATCTGTCGCTGCTGCTCCTATTTCATTATCTGTCACATACTTTTCACAGCTCAACCCCTTTTTAACTATCACTGGGATTCCTGCAGCCATATAAAGTCCAAGCGCCTGCTCATCCGCATCCCAAATCAATCCAAAGCCTCCGTCTGACAACCTGAGTATAGATTCCATGGCACGGTACTCATCATATTGCACCACCTCTATATTCAAATTGTTCAATGGATATTCATTTTGACTCGTTTCCGCCATGATATATAGTTTTTTATTTTTATGCTCATTTGCGCAAATGTCTGTCATATAATCCGGTATATTCTGAATCAGATAAGGTTTTTCTTTTAATCCATTTGCGATATAGTAATCCCGCAGCGCAGCTGAGGCAAAAATAAACATATCAGCCCTGTTAAGCAGCGTGATTTCATCACTCAAAGAATACTCACTGTCATCTCTATCGGATGCTATTTCCTGTATAAACGCAACAATTTTTGTTCCATGATATCTTCTTAAATGCTCAAATAAAAATCCATCGTATCTGGGACTCTCACCGCTTGGATGCTGAAAAATCACTATATCCTCCGGACAAAGTGATGCGATTATGCCATCCATCCTAACATGAAGCTCATCATCACTATCATATGCATCAGGAAATTTAAATAAACTCATTTCTTTAAAGCCAAGTGTTTCACCAGCGTTTTTCACTGCATTTTGACGGAGACCAATCAATCCGCCTATGTTATAAGTTTTTGTAATATGTACGCTCATAATCTCTTCCCCATTATTCCACTGTAGCAACTATCTGTGATTCATACACCTGATCATGGTCAAATACTATATCCTGTCACTGTTGATTTGTCTGCTAAATCTATATATGATCTTGATATCTGTTTTCAACCGGTGTACAGCCATTTTCTAAAACCTCAATTATTGCATCCTGAAGTGTTTTTCTTGTATATGCGCCATCTAATATCAGCTTTTGAATATTCTTCACATTATGGTAAAGCTTTATATACTCTGCATCCGTAATACTCTGAACCAGTTTATCAGCTTCATCCAACGTATCGACTGCATATCCCAGACCGTTTCTTTCGACAAATTTCTCATGAACACAGCCTCTTTTTACTATAACTGGTATCCCTGCTGCCAGATTTGTACCGAGCTTGTACGGCTGATTCATCGAATAATATCTGTCAAAATATTCGTCATCACTCCAAACAAGCCCAAAGCCACCTTTGGAAAGCTCATGCATTAGCTTTTCCTGCTCAAAATACCCTCTCCAGCAAAAGCTGTCATCATTTTCTCTGTCCGGCTTATTTGCATCATATTGATAAATCGGTGTCTTGCCATGGTACTCTGCCAGAAACGGAAAACGATTATAGTTCCCGGCAAAGTGAAAGCATCTCGTTACAGCATGATCCACAAAACAAATGTCTGATGGCATATCCCAGATAGTCTGATAGATAACAGGCTTCTCATCAAGCCCATTTTCTTTCAGATAGCGATGCATCTTCTTTGATGGCAAAATAAGTAAATCCGCCTTATTGAGAGTTCTGATTTCCATATCAAGAATTGCTTGCTCAGAATCAAACATGAGCTTTTGTATATCCTGAACAAAAATTATCAGCTTTGTATCCCGGTATGACTTTATCTTGTTTACAAAGCTCTCATCATAATTCACCCCAATCCAGCTTGGATACTGAAAAATCACAATATCCCCATAATTAAGTGGCGCAATTATCCCATCAAGACGTTTGTCTATTTCCTTTGCATAGTCTGGTTTTAGAGGATAAAAAGATAAGCCCATTTCATGGCAGCCAATACTCTGCGCCACCTTTAATACTCTTCTATGTGCCAGACTGGCAGTTCCTGCCATGTTGTTTAGTGTAGTAATGTGTGTTTTCATTGATACTCCTGTCTACAAGCCTGTTGTTTCATTGATGTTTTCCAACATTTCTCTCATACTCAAGCCAATAATCCTTAGGATGTTTTACCTTCATGTTACTGCATCTCTCTATAAAATTAAGTTTGACGGATTGAGGTCTAGTATATTTTTTATAAGCTGCATCCATTTTGATTCTATTACATGCTCCTTATATTCTTCAGCAATCATATAAGAATTTTCATGAAATTTCTTCAATCTGTCATCATCCTCAAATATTTTAACTATTGCTGCTGCAGTTCTTTCACAGAGCTTATCTTTATTTTGAAAATCTGTCTCAATATCAAAATCCACAAGGTATCCATTTTCATCCTGATGTATAAAAAGCCTGTTCCCATATCTTACATCCAGTCCAACCATGGCAAGTCCGTCTCCTACAGCCTCCATAAGCGAAAGTCCAAATGTTTCCCACAAAGAAAAGGATGCAAACATTTCATAGTGTGGATAAATCTTTTCAAGATTACAGCGCCCTTTAAAGTGAATATAATCATCAGCACATGCATCTTTAACTATATTTTTTAAATATATAGTATACCCATCATCGCCACTTCCATATATATCCAGATTAATTGTCTGATTTATCTCATGAGCTTTTATCACACTTTTAATAAGAATATCAATACCTTTCCTTGGACTAAGTCTTGAAGCAGATATTATACTGCCTCGCCAACGATTATTTTTCCTTTTAAGTTTGCCTTCTGGTATGGCGCCCGGTGGAATAGCTGCAATATGCGGAACAAAACAATCATACTCTTTTAAAAATGCTTCCAGACTTCTTTTATGTTCATCCGTACCAACAACAAAATAATCTATTGCCTCTGAATATTTGAACCAGTAATAATACTCATAGTTCATGTATAATGAGCTTTCATCCTCATATATTTTGTAAAAATGATCTGAATGTAATACAGCTATCAGCTTTGATTTGCCTTTATTTTCAAAAAGAGGCTGTATATAATCAAGATATCCCGCTCTATCCATTATACATATATCATTCTCACAAAGATTAAGTGCCTTTACAAATCTTTCTAGAAACTCTACATTGTCTATAACTTCACCATTTTTAAACAGATATTCAACATTATCTTTATAGATACATTGTTCATAAACCATCTGTCCTTGTTTGTTCCAAAAAATTCTCCTTTCCGGATTTAAGCCATCGTTCGAATCATTATCCCAATTATACAGTTCTGTATATGACAAGCTGTCTGTATAATAATTTACTAAATATTTTTTTCCGTTTTTAAAGAGACTTTCATTTATAACAAATCCATCTTCATCGCATAATATTTCAACTGATTTTTCACCGGAATTATATAGACGAATCACCTTTCCATCCTCATCTATATTGTCATACTCATAGTTTTCTTTTTCATTTTCTAAAAGAGCTTCTTTTTTCACAGACAAACTCATATCTAATCTTCCGGTCATAAAAAGATGTGCAGACATAATCTGACCACGTTTTATTTTTTGCGATCCATACAGTTCCATATCCCTAATTGTCGGCAGCTCTGTAAAAATAAATTTAGCGTTTACATTGTTTTTTGCAAACAATCTTGCTCTAAATCCCTGAGCAACATCGACTCCGGAAAATTCATATCCACTAAGTAATGTAAAATCAAATACTCTCATCTGTATCACCCATAACTACTTTTGCAGCTAATTGTTTTAATTGCTTCTTTTGCCTGTCTATATATTCATTGAATATCGTCTGACTAGTTATTATATTTTTTAGAGTTTCTTTCATCTTCACATAGTTGCTGCTTTCAAAAATATTTCCCATTGGATATAATTCTTTTGAATGCGCTGTATTGTCAAACGCTAGTATTATCATATTATTAACCATTGCCTCGTTTACTGCATTGTATAGCTCTCTGTAATGATTAATATCCAAATAAATATCGCATCTTTCAAACAGTTCTTTTCTCTTTTGTTCCGTAATACATGGATATAACTCAACATTATTATTTATATCCAGTCTCGTTAATTTATCTGACATAATGGTACTGGCAGCTATATGAAAAGTTATTTCCGGAAAGTCATTTATAAGCTGTTCAATATACTCAAGCTGATCCGATTCTGTAATAGTAAGTGCTTCCTTTTTTCCAAATTTTAATTCATTATTTTCAAAATATGAATATAATCTGTCGCATTTATAATTTGAATTTTCTTTATACCAATTGACCTGCTGCTCTTCACTGCACAGTATTCGAAACGCTGTGTTAGTCTGAGTTGCTTCTGCCAAATCTGAGTTTAATCTATTCTGTGACAGGTAAGATATTTTAAAATTTCCATAATCCCCTGCAAATTTATTTAATATCTCATCACTTATCAACCATATATTTTCATCATATATTTCATTAGATTTAAGATAAGCTTCCAGATAATCAGCAAAGCCTCTATAGCTCTTCGGACTAATACCTACGCCCACCAAGGTATACGTCTTTGAACCAGGCTGTTCTATTACTTTAATGTCGCCATTTCTATCATAGAATTCCCTGACTGTAACATTGCCGCCACTCACATTCTCCGAACAATACATATATCCGTATTTGTTGTAATAATCTACTTTATATACTGTATTATTCCTGTCAATCCACTCGACTCTGCTGACCATTCTTTTCTCTATCGGATTCTTAAAATAGATGTTTGCCTTTTTGGTTTTATTATCATATATAGCACCATTTAGACCATCTGCACGAACACTCCAATATTGAGGGATATCTATGAATGCATAATACCTGTCTTTTTCCTTAAGCACATCGTTTTTTTCAGATATGCCACAAAACAAATCTATGGCTTCTATTGTTTTGCATTCTTTAAATCCCACATTTTCTGCCAGCTCTATTATATTTTTCTCAAACTTACCTAATTCATCAGTAATAAAAATCATAGGGCAAACCCACCCTCTGTATAATGTAAAAACCTCTGTGTTATAAAATAATTCTCGCCATTTTCTAATCCGGCATTTGCAAGTATTTCTAATCCATTACTATCGTCCGCATCCGCTGAAACTATATAGACCGTATTATCATCACAGATAATCTCATTCTCCTTTAAATGCTCGTGCCATTCACAGCTATCGAATTTTCTATTTAATAGCCTCATTGCATTCCTTATAGAGCTATTCTCTCCACCATAGAATACGAGTCGTATATTGTTTTGAGTAGCTTTTTTTAGCAGCTTCTCCAGCATAGCTGTTCTATCCACAATTCTGCCCATAGAATTACACAATAAGCCGTCCTCCATTTGCTCTCCCCATGGAGTTCTCAGTATTGTAAAATAGCAGGCTCTGTCAATTTCATTATTTGTATGCAGCATCAACAGGGTTGCAGCATAATGATATATTTTTTTCTCTGCTTTCTCATTATTTTTTCTTGCCTCATCAATAAAATAATTCCATTTCTCATCTACCATTAAGGTTTTTTCGCTGAATATGGCATTTAAAGCATCCTGGTCAGGAAGCCATGTTCGTGGATTATCGCTCACATAATCCATAACCTGTTGAAACAGGCTTCCATTTTTCCTGATATTGTCAAGATTCATGCAAAGAACACCTGCATTAAAATATCTGTCTCGCCTTGTCTGCCCTGCTGCTACAGCGTATGGAGTTCCCCAATTTCTTATTGTCGAACAATCCGGAGCTGCCGCCAGACAGTAATTATCTATATTAAGGTTCCATAATTCTTCAATATCTGTATTTACAAACAAATCAGTGTCCAAATATATTATTTTTTTCAAATCCGGCATAATATCGGGCAACATAATTCTGAACATTGTTCCAATTGTAAATCTATTCATTGAATCAGCAAACGTGCCAAAAACGTCCGAATTAAAATGATGAAATTCTATATCATTTCCACTATTATCGGCAATAAGACTCAGCTTATTTTTATTTATTTCGTTCAATGTGTCATCATGTAATATATGAAAAACTATTGGCGCTTTTGTGTTTTCAACAATGGATTGCATCGTTGTTCCAGCCCAGACACTGTAATTTCCATCCTTATCATGTATACCAAGACAGATATGTATTGCATTATCTAAAAAGCATACATTATTCATTTTTTTCGCAGTTACTCTCAGCCTTGACATTCTTTTCAATACCACATCATCTGAAAAAAACTTCACATATGGATTATTAAATATATCCGGTTCACTCTTTAAAAACTCTTCTTTGCAAATATCCAGTTCCCTATTCATAAAGGTTTCTATTCTACTATATGGCTCAATATATTGGTGCCATAACAAAAATGTCTGGATTTCACAATAACACTGCTCAATTACATTTCCCAGTTCTGCTTTTCTACTTTGAATAGCCTGCCTTATATGATCCATAATAATCTTAGCATCCCGGATCTTTGCATTGCTAATTTCAGAACGTATAATGCCCTCTGTATTCTCAAAGTAATAGTATAATGTCGATTGCACCTTACAATATTTCTTTGCAAGTAACACACAAAGCATAGAAAAATGTGTATCCTCATAATATACATCTTCTATAAATCTTAGATTATGTTCTATTATAAATTTGGTTGAGTATAGCTTTGCCCATGCTGTTACATTAGTAAATCCGGTCAGACCTATAATGAGATTTTTCCTATTATCAACATTATCCAAATCAAGCCTTTGAATTTCAAAATCATTTACTTCTAATACATTTGGCTTATCTGCTTTAAAGCACGATACACCACACTGTGCCACATCATAATCGTCCTCTGTCATTCTGTCATACAGCACCCTGAGCATATCCGGATGCACATAATCGTCCGCATCCACAAATGTGATATATTTGCCGGTGCAGATATCCATTCCCAGATTACGTGCACCGCCACACTTTCCTTTTTTCTGTATTTTAAGAGATATAACATTCTCCGGGTATTGTCTTTGTAAGGATTCTAATATAGACCATGTATTGTCTGTTGATAAATCATCTATGAGTATCACTTCGAGATTTTCAAAGCCATATGTCTGGCTGTAAATTGAATCAAAGCATCTCATAATGTATTTTTGTACATTGTAGCATGGAATAATTACTGATATCTTGTCTTTACCATTCATAACATTTTCTCCATAATATATAAAATAATCAAATTAGTACTTCCTCTAATCGTGTAAAATCACCTTGTAGCTTTTCCAACCTATTTGTACTATTTCCTTTACAACTCACAAACTATACTGTTCACATGACATTTCTCTGCGGCTCTCGGATTTTTCTTTGCGAACTGGCGGTTGATTCTCTTTTTCACTATCTCGCAGTCCTCACGCTTGATTCCGATGAGCATGATAAGAAACTGCACCTTTCCATACGAGGTATATATGTCACTGTAGCGGATTGATTCACCAACGCACTTCTTAAGCTGCCTTGAATACTTGTTCATCTTTGTCTCGCTCTGTACCTGTCTGCCTTCCTCGTCCTCCAGAGTACAGAGCATGAGATATACAGGTACCCTTGTGCGCTTCATAATACGGATGGACGCCTGGTATATTCCTCTGAATACCAGATAGCTGCAGAAATATCCACCTCTTTCTGTTTCCTCCTGCTCGTTCATGCCCTCCTGGATGTTTTCCAGTATCTCATGTGCATGATTCATCTGATTACTGTATTTCTCAAGGATTTCCAAGAGTCTTGAAGATGGATAAATACCGCACTCCCTGAGATAATAGTCCACGACATCCGTGTATAGCTCTTCCGCCTCATCATAGCGCCTGGTCTCTACCATCGCCTCCATGATGAGCCCCTCCCACTCATTGAATGGGTCGACCTTTGCCGCATATACTCCGAGCTTCTCCAGTCCCTTGAATTGTTTTCTCTTTCGCAGTATATACGCAGCTTCATTTATGATTTTCTCAAACATAATGTGATAGCGTCTGGCCTCCTGTGCTATCCACGTCTCGCCTGTATATGCCGCCAAAAACTCTCCCTTATACAGATATAGTGCTTTTATGTACAGCTCAAGCATATTGTCTTCTATTTCCTTTATCCGCTCATCACACACTGTCTCTGCACTCTCCGGTTCATGTGGCATCTGCTTTTCCAGTGCACAGGCCTCGTTATAGAGCTTCTCAAACTCTGCTGCATCCTCTTCTATCTCTATATCCGGAGTCCAGTAATATATGCCTCCCTCCAAATATACGAGGTTCTTTCCCGGCAGTCCAAGCTGTGCGAGCTTTTGCTTTGTCTTGTATACAATAACTCTTAGTGCCGTGTGAGGTGCATCTATGTCACGCTCACCGATTACTATTTCCTCGAGCTTATCCTTTGCTATTCCGCAGTCAGAATAGTGTATCAAAGCCTGCATCATGCGGTTGAACTGGCTTTCCTTATGCATTTTTTCCGCCACAAATGGTGCTCCGTTATAGTCCATTCTGAAATTGCCAAACATCTGTACCTTGATTTTATGCGTCATAGGTGCCTCTCTTCCCGAGTTTTATAAACCTGCTTATTATAGAATTCATATTATCATTGACTCATATATTCAGCTAGTTTTTAACTAAACAAAGTAATCTAATTATCATTATACATCAATTCCGCGCATGGCAATAACAACGACAATTTACACAAAAAGTGTCAAAACTCGTACTTGACAAATCGTAAGATATATGATAGCTATTTCTGCTATCAATCGTCTTCTTTATGCCTCCATGATATATTTATCCTCTATTATGCAAAAATCAGCTATTCGAAGCAAGAAATAAAAAAAGATCCTGCAAGAAAATCTCACAGGATCCGGTTATTTCTGATATATTAAATCAGATATGTTAAATCAAATATTAAATTAGAAAATAGCATTTACAATTGTTGAACCAATGGCTGTTGCAAGGAATGCCAGTCCACACACGAGTGGAAGCTTATTGTCATCCTCTTCTATTGCCCTTACTCCAAAGAATATGCTTACATATCCTACTACACCCGCAAATGTATGCAGCCAGCTGCTCACATTGCCAAAGAACTGGAATGGGATTATGTCGATGATTGCTGCCACAAGGATAATCGGAAGGTATACTGCATCATACAGACATGCTGCTGAAAGTGTCTGTGCAAATGTCACCTTTTTATCCTTCTGCACTGCATTTAATACAACCAGAATGACTGCTGCCAGGATGAGTACTCTCACTGCCTCTCCTACGATTCCTGAGAAGATTCCCTCAAAGAAGCTCGCCGGGTAAAATGAGAATCCAAAGCCGCCTATGCTGCCAATTACGCTTGATAACAGATATACTACAGACAGCACTACCTCTACTATGGCAAATAAGCCAATAAATATAAAGCCTGATGCCATATTTGCATTCTTTACAAACTCTGCTGCAGCCTGTGCCGGCTTCTTAACAAGACCCTTGTAGAATGTGATGATAGATGCCACATTCTTGTCATTCTGCAGCTGCTGTCCTGCTGCACTCACCTGCTGTGTGAAGTTATCAAACGCCTGCGACTGTGCGCTGCCCTGTGGCTGTCCATTGAACTGTCCCTGTGGCTGTCCGTTGAACTGTCCCTGTGCACTGCCCTGCGGCTGTCCGTTAAACTGTCCCTGCTGTGCTGCATTATCTGCCTGTGCATTGTTGTCCTGTGTCTGATTTGGTGCCTGTGGCTGTGCCTGCTGACGACATGTGCATACCTCATCATCAGCTAACTGCCTGCCACAATTTGTACAGTATTTCATAACTGAAACCTCCTTAAAATAATTAATTAACTGCTGATAATTATATTAGCATTTCGGATATTTAATAGCAATATTTATTTGATATTTATTTCATATTATATTATGATTATTTATAATCATTCACATTCTACAGAGGAATAAACATGCCACAAACACTTAATATAGCTGTATGCGAGGACGAAGCTGCAGAGACCTTGCTGCTTTGTGATATTCTCAACCACAGCGATATCCAAAATACATACACTGTCTTTACTGATGCAGATTCTTTTCTTGCCTCATATGAGTACGGAAAGTATGACCTGCTGCTCATGGATATATACATGAAAGATTCCATGACCGGCATCGAGGCAGTCTCCATAATCCGTGAGACAGATGCCGATATCCCGGTTGCTTTCATCACAACAAGCACGGAGCATGCCTTGGAAAGCTACAGGCTGTCTGCCATCGGCTATATCGAAAAGCCGGTTTCGGCAGCTGAGCTAAGTAACATTCTTCACCTTGCCATGCTGAAGAAATCCGATGCCCCATCTCTTTACGTGAAGAGAAACAAGAGTATGGAGAGGCTTGCCCTTTCTGATATCATGTACATAGAGCAGAGAGCCAGGCAGATTTTCATACATTTAAAAGAAAATGAGGAAATCAGCTGCTATGAGAAGCTTTCAGAGCTTTCAGATCAGCTGCCCGCTGAGCTGTTTTTTCTGCCGCACAAAAGCTACGCGGTAAACCTGTCGTATGTCACACGCATTGATACTTCACTCAAATGCTTCGTGATGGCCGATGACACAAATATCCCTATCAAGAGAGAGCTCTCCGGCAAAGCCAAAAAAGCTCTGGAGAGATACTACTTTGAGCACACCAGAGGGCTTAAATAAGGCACTTTCCTATTGATTTGATATGAGCTAGACTGTCAAAAGTAATACACTGCAAGGAGCCCGGATTATGAAAAAAATTAGCGCTATACGAGATATTCCCTATCTGACAATTATACTGCTTACACTGATTTGCATACTGCTTCTTTCCTCAAAAAACATGATTATGAGCCAGGCGAGCTATCCTGAAGCCACTATAGTAAGCTCTGCATATGCCGTAGTGGAAGGCTCGGATTCAGATAAAGAAGAAATCACATTTCCACCTACCTTTAAGCACCTTTCGCCGCGCACACATGTCACCGTCACAACACATATCAATCTGAACAAGGATGATCCAATCTACATAAAAACTGTCTATTCCCCTGCGAAGGTCTATCTGGACGATGAACTCATATATGAGTTTGGCAGGACCGAAAACTATCCATCCTATATGAAGGATCCCGCAACCGAGGGGTACCTGATAGGCACTGACGGTCATTCGGGTGATACAGAGCTTCGCATAGAGTATCTGTCTCCAGTTACCAGAAGCTCTCTTACGGTATATTCTCCTATCTACGGAGCATACAAATCCTTATTTTTCACTCTGTTAAAGCTGAATAAATGGTCATTCTTTATAGCACTGCTTGAGCTTGCCGCAGGTGTTTTGTTTATATTTATCTCACTGATGCTTTTATACTACGATAAAGAGGTTTGCAAGATGATATTTCATTTTGGATTCTTCTCACTCATGGCCGGCATGTGGTCTATCGGCGAGTGCAACTACACAGGTGTCATAGTCAAAAACCCTACACTGCTGTATCTGTGTGCTTTTATCGGGCTTTTCTCGCAGATGATTCCGCTGCTGTATTTCTGCAGGCTTGCAGTTGGTTTTAAGAATGACAAGCCAATTATAGTTATCGCGAAGCTCCTCACCGTGCTTGACCTTGTCGCTTGTGTCTTACAGCTTAGCGGTACGGTTGCACTATCCCAGAGCATGTACGTGTTCCATGTCATTTTGCCTCTCATACTTTGCTTCCTGACTGCATACATCATCCTTGAGGCTGTTCGCAGCCAAAACAGCAGGGCAAAACGGCTGATGGTTCCGGTATTCATACTGGCACTTGCTTCATGTGCCGAGATAATCAATTATCATTTAAAATTTGTGGCCTCATTGTCATTGCTGTACCAGATTGGAACTCTGCTTTTCATTATAATCATGGGAATTGTAATGGGGCTTAATATAAGCGATATGCTCAGTATAAAACGTGAGAATGAAAGGCTCATATTTGATATGAATCTCCTTGAGCATTCCCTGTTGGAGCAGAAGAAATATAATTCGCTCATCACAACAAACGAACAGCTTTTTAAGAAGCAGCGCCACGATCTGCGTCACCAGCTGGTTGCAATAAAAGGCCTCGCAAACACTGAAAATAAACAGCTGAATGAATACCTGGATTCCCTGATCCACAGCATACCATCTGCGCCTGCAAGCTATTGCGAAAACAGGGTAGTCAATTCCATTCTGTCATACTATAGTGCCATATGCAGAAATGAAAATATCTCTCTTGAGACAAAGCTTATTGTTCCGGAAACCGATGATGCGGCCTTGGACAATGACCTGTGCCAGGTATTTGGAAATCTGATAGAAAACGCTATAGAAGCCTGCAGACGCATGGATACTCTGGATTCTTCAGACGAAACACCATCACGTTTTATCCGACTGCATGCCCACGTACACTATAAGACACTTATTATTACTATGGACAACAGCTTTGACGGACATGTTACCATCCAAAACGGAAAATACCGTTCTTCTAAGAGGGACGACTATGGTATAGGTCTGTCATCCATCCGCTCTGTTGCCGGCAAATATGATGGTGACGTTGCATTTGAAGCAGCTGATGGTATATTTCAGTCATCAGTATACCTTCAAATATATAAATGACACATTAAAATCATTAATTTATATTAATGCTTCATACCTAAATATCATTTTCAGAGTCCAACTAACTTATTGTATATAATGCATACATATGCTATAATAATAAAAGAATTTTGTGCATTATACACATATGGAGTTTTAATTTATGATAGAACACACGATATACAAGGAATTTATTGATAAAATTTCAGAATTATCAGACGGGATATATCCTATCATCACCGACCTGGATAATGACTTATCTTACGTACCGGACAAGACAGCTGATTTTTTCGGCTTTGAAGCCGGCGAGCATACCTGCTTCTTTGAACAGCTGAGCTCTTGTGTCAACGACATTGACCTGCCGGAATATAAGCAGGAAATCCGCTATCGCTTAAATGGTGAAAAACCGGATGATATATTTTATGTCCGCATGGGAAAGCATACCAAAGAATATATGATGGGATTTTATTCTGATATTTTTACCGGTGATGACGGACACCGCTACCATGTCCTCGTGCTCAGAAACGAAAATACCCTTCCGGATATCGACCCATATACATATCTTTATGGTCAGTCAAAGTTTGAAAGAGACATCAACGGCTATATCATGGAAAACAGGTCTGTAGCCATAATCGAGGTGGAGATAGGTCATATAGATGAGTTCAATATACTGTATGGTTCCAATTTCAACACTGCAATCCAGCGTGAGCTTGCGCTCAAGTTCATCTACATGATGGATGGCAGCACCGCTACCTACTATATGAATAATTGCAAGTTTGTATTTGTGGTAAAGGAAGCAGACCGTGCCTTGGCCGAGGCCTTCTATCAGAAAATTGCCGATACAATAAAGTCCATGTATTTCTTTAAATGCTTTAAATTTGAGTTTGATATATATGCTGCGTGTCTGATTCTCAAAGATTATGATGGTGATACCTCAACTGTCATCAGCAAGGTAGAGTATACTCTAGACCGCGCGAAGGAGCTTCACAGCTCTGATTTGTTATTTTTCAATGATATGGTCAGGTTCAATGGCAGCTCGCATATAGATATCATGAAAATCATTCATCAGTCGGTTATCAATGGCTGTGATGGCTTTTTTGTAGAGTTTCAGCCCATTGTAAAGGCTTGCAATGGTGAAATAATGGGTGCTGAGGCTCTGGTGCGCTGGAAAAAGGAGCCTTTTGGCACGGTGCCACCCGGACTGTTTATCGACTGGCTTGAGGATACCCCGGCTATGTATGAGCTAGGAAATTATATCATGAGGACTGCAATAAGCTCAGCCAGTGAATTTGCAAAGATAAAACCGGGCTTTTTCATCAATGTAAATGCATCCTCAGAACAGCTTGAAAAGGAAAACTTTGTAAAAGATACTCTGGCAATTCTTAAAGAGTATGATTTTCCACCTTCACAGCTGTGGATAGAGATTACAGAGCGATGCAGAGATCTGCCTATATCTATGATAAAGAAAACCGTCACTGCATTCAGGGAAGCCGGAATCCACATCACTATGGATGACTATGGCACAGGAAGCTCTTCATCTCAGATGATGCTTGAACTTCCTGTAGAGGGTATCAAGATAGATATGTTCTTTGTTAAAGACATTCTCGAGGAGAAAAAGAAGCAGGCACTTGTAATCGGAATGATTAATTTTGCCAATGCCGCAGACTTAAAGATATGTATTGAAGGCATAGAAAATGATAGCCTTGAGAGCTATCTCAGGCAGTTCGACGTCACCTGTTTTCAGGGCTATCACTACTCTAGGCCTATCTGTCAGGATGAGCTCATGAAGCTTCTTATAAAGCCATAGCCCTGGATATTACTCAAGATTTTCCTTAAATACTGTCAGTGCGCCATTTTTCTTTAAAATCAGCATGACAATTGCTGCCACTATGCTTCCGGCCACTGTAGAGATAAGGAATGGCACTATGTATATAAACATGCCTTCCGGCTGAA
>ERZ1673698.1925-NODE-1925-length-16455-cov-14.362927_pt1 | contig 16455 bp, 17 predicted proteins | sample MGYA00580228_ERZ1673698 | MGnify/ENA primary metagenome ERZ1673698 (study PRJEB41218, sample SAMN15661768) | gut metagenome | host: Homo sapiens | place: Canada: London | collected 2015-08-20/2019-03-30 | study: EMG produced TPA metagenomics assembly of... | reverse complement strand
ATTATTACATTGGCAAATACGAGGTGACTCAGGCATTATGGCAAGCAGTGATGGGTAGCAATCCTTCAAGTCGCAAGGGTGACAACTTGCCTGTAGAGCAGGTTAGTTGGAATGACTGCCAGGACTTCTTAAGCAAACTGAACCGTATAACTGGCAAGACGTTCCGTCTTCCCACCGAAGCCGAATGGGAATATGCCGCCCGTGGAGGCAACAAAAGCCGAGGTTATCAGTATAGTGGCAGCAATAATCTTTCTGATGTTGCTTGGTATGAAGACAATAGTGGATACGTGACTCATGCCGTTGGTACAAAGCAAGCCAACGAATTGGGTATATATGATATGAGTGGTAATGTATGGGAATGGTGTCTGGACAGGTGTGGCAAATACAGTCGTTTCTCACAGGTAAATCCTATAGGTGCTAATAGTGGATCCTACCGCGTGTTCCGTGGGGGGTGCTGGCTCAACTTTGCCAAGTTCTGTCGCTCGTCGTTCCGTTTCGGCAACACGCCTGACTTCCGTAACAACAACCTTGGGCTCCGCTTGGTTCTCTCCGAGTAACGACTTCTTGTTTCGAGTAGTCCACTCTTATTATTAATGTCCTAAGCCTCAAAACGAGATGTATTTAATTGTCTTATTCGCTACCACCGAACAAAAACGCTGTTTTTTATTTTGCAGCAGCGAATAAAAAGTGTACCTTTGTAGAAAAAGTAAAGTATGGATAAGGAATTGTTTAGAACGATAATCTCTGAGAATCAAGAATATATAGGAAGTATACCGTTGGTGGAACGTCCTCTTGACTTGGAAGAGTATGGCAACTATGTGTTTGTGGGCGTAAGACAGGCAGGAAAGTCCTATTTGTTGTATCAACGTGTGCAGCAATTATTGGCAGAGGGAAAGCAATTAGAGGACATTGTTTATGTCAACTTCGACGACGAGCGCCTGCAAGGGATGGCAGCTACTGACTTCGACCTTATACTTCAGGCTTATCACAGCATGTATAGCGGTCAGCCGATATTCTTCTTTGACGAGATACAGAATGTGGACGGTTGGGCTAACTTTGCGCGCCGTCTTGCCAACTTGAAGTATCGTGTTTATGTGACTGGCAGCAACGCCAAGATGTTGAGCCGTGACATAGAGACCGTTTTGGGAGGCAGGTATCTTAGTGTGAATGTCTTTCCGTATAGCTTTAGTGAATATCTTACGGCTGTCGGTGTAAACATTGCAGGAGGATGGCAGTATGGCAGAAAGGCTAATGAGTTGCAGCGTCATTTCAGAACTTACTTTGAATGGGGAGGTTTCCCGGAATTGGTTAACTTTCGTGAGAAGCGCATCTGGCTCAACAGCTTGTACAACCGCATATTCTTCAACGACCTAATTGTACGCCATAAGATAAAGAACGAGGATGCCCTGCGTCTTTGTGTGCGTCGTTTGGCAGAAAGCGTGATGCAACCCTGCTCGTTGAACAGATTGAGCAATTTGGTTAAGTCAACAGGTGTTCCATGTAGTCCGTCAACTATTATGGAGTATGTTAGATATTTGCAGGAGTCATGCTTGTTGATATCATTGGACAACTATGCCTCTAAGTTCACAGAAAAAGAAACTGTGAAGAAGCACTATTTTGTGGACAACGGACTGTTGCACCTCTTCATCAACAACCCCGACACCCTGTTGCTTGAAAACTTATGTGCCATGACATTATATAAGAAGTATGGCAGTGGCATCTATTATTTCAATCGTAATATAGAGGTGGATTTCTATGTGCCCGATGAGGGGCTGGCTGTGCAAGCCAGTTATAGGATGAGCGACGAGGCGACATGGGAGCGTGAGATAAAAGCCCTGGTAGCCCTAAACTCATTGTGTCCTCTAAGAAAGGCAATGGTTGTGACATACGAGGATGAGGGATTTGTGGAGCGTGATGGGTTGAAAATTGAGATAGTGCCTGTTTGGAAATGGGTGCTGAATGGTGAATAATGATAAGTACATAAACAATTAAGATAAACAATAATGATGCGAAATATATTTTTATCCTTCGTCTTGCTCTTTGCCGCAATATCGTCAGCTCTTGCCCAAGAGCTGACTGTAAAATCCTTCAGGCTTGCTGGAAGCGACCTTACTGCCCAGACTCAGTCACGCAAAGACCTTAACGACCGCAACTGTGCCTTAATAAAGGTTGGCATCGGACTGCAAGGAGTGCAGTTTGAGGGCGGTATCATGGGCAATGTAGAGAACAAGACTGGCGAATATTGGGTGTATATGCCGCAAGGCAATCGACAGCTGAAGGTGAAGCATACCAACTATGCCCCCGTTATGGTGACATTTGCCGATTATGGCGTGGAGAAGCTGGAGAGTAACCGCACGTATGAACTCATCATTACTGCTTCGGGTAGCACACAAGTTGCACAGAAACAACGACTAACCATACGCTACTCTCCATCATCTGCCACTGTACTTGTGGACAACAAAATGGTGAAGGGCACAAATGGCGTGGCACAGACAACTTTGCCCGTAGGTCAACATTCGTATATTGTCTTTTGTGATGGGTATGATTCGGAGGAAGGAGCTGTAAAACTAAAAGCGTCAACTCCAAGCAATCTTCAGATTACTCTGTCTAAAGAAACAATGGCAACACAACAAAGTATAGTTTCCCAACCAATAGTGGCTCAGCAACCTGTTGTGCACCCCACGGTTACTAACAGTGATAATATCTCTATTCCCGTAAAGGATGGCATCAGCATTGATATGGTTCGTGTTGAGGCGGGAACATTTACTATGGGAGCGACAGCGGAGATGAAGGATCCGCGTGATGATGAGAAACCTACCCATCGTGTAACTCTGACCAATGACTATTACATTGGCAAATACGAGGTGACTCAGGCATTATGGCAAGCAGTGATGGGTAGCAATCCTTCAAGTCGCAAGGGTGACAACTTGCCAGTTGAGAAGGTTAGTTGGAAAGATTGTCAGAAATTCTTGAGCAAGCTGAACCGTATAACTGGCAAGATGTTCCGTCTTCCCACGGAAGCCGAATGGGAATATGCCGCCCGTGGCGGAAAGAAGTGCCGAGGGTATCAGTATAGCGGCAGCAATAATCTTTCTGATGTTGCTTGGTATGACGATAATAGCGGTAATAAAACTCATGCCGTTGGTACAAAGCAAGCCAACGAATTGGGTATATATGATATGAGTGGTAATGTATGGGAGTGGTGTCAAGATTGGTATGGAGCATACAGTAGTTCCTCACAGGTAAATCCAACTGGTGCTAATAGTGGTTCCGGCCGCGTGCGCCGTGGTGGTTGCTGGAACGCCAGTGCCATGGTCGGTCGCTCGTCGTGCCGTGGCTGCCTCGAGCCTGTCTACAGCTACGACTACCTTGGGCTCCGCTTGGTTCTCTCCGAGTAACGACTTCTTGTTTCGAGTTATCCACTCTTATTATTAATGTTCTAAGCTCTAATAAAAAACATCGAGTAAAATTCCGGCGGAGCCGGAAAAATTAATACAGCATAAAACCATGCAGATTCTTATAAACAAAGTAGTGTTATTCTCTCAGCTTGGCAATCGCCCTTCTCAACAAGACAGTCTTTCACCAACAGAACCAACAGCCCGCACTTCTTTTTTTGTTGTATGCGATGGTGTTGGTGGCAGAGACCATGGTGAGATAGCCAGCAGTCTTGTTTGTCAATCGTTCGAACATAATCTTGCTAATAACGACTGTTGCAATTTAAATGCAGCAGACATTGTAAGACTTACAAACGAAGCATACAAGACATTATACAAAAACAGGGCAGTTTGTGCATCAATGGCTACAACACTTGCTTTTATGGCAAAGACCAATGAGGGAATGCTCTTGGCGCATCTTGGCGACAGCCGTATCTATCAGATACGCAAGGGCGAAGGAGTGGTATTTCAGACCAAGGACCATTCGCTCGTAAATGACTTGCTCGACAGTGGAGAGATAAAGCCGGAAGAAGCCAAGAATCATCCTAAAGGTAATGTCATAACAAAATGTTTGTTCGTTACTGACGACAAAGACCGCTATATGACTCCGATAATAACCCTGATACGCGACATAAAGCCACATGATGTGTTTATGCTATGTACGGATGGAGTATATGGTATGGTCGACAACGCCGACTTGGCTGAGATACTGATATCCGACAATTCTCTTGAAGAGAGAACAAAAGAACTGGCGGCTATATGCAGGAACAGCCACGACAACAACACGGCTTATATCGTAGAGATAGATGACATAGACGATGACGACACTGAGGATAAAGAAAACATAACCTACACAATAGACAAGCCAAGGAAAACAACAAAAAGCCGATTTTTCGACTTCGTCAGAGAAATCCTTGGTTTCGTCAAATAAACTTAGCCTCTGAAGTAACATGAAGAAAAAGACTTGGCTGAGATATAAATAAGTCCTATCTTTGCATCAGAAATAAAAGTAAAACAGAAATATAAACCCTATAAAAACATTGATTATGGAGACACAGGCTTTGAACATCAACGAAAACTCAAAAGAGAACTTAAAGAAAGGTGCAGCATTAGCTGGAGCAGCTATGGCTGGTGCAGGTGTTATGGTAACTGCCGATATTATAAGAGGTGAGGAAGAGATAAAGACAGTGGAAGCAACTGACGAGAATCCTACAGAACCTGTAGCTGTTGTCGAACCACAGCCAACACAGTCAACAGAACAAACTCAGCAGCCACATTCTAACACTCTTGCAGCTACAAATACAACATCAGTATCCGAACCTACACCTCAAGGCGGAGCCGAAACATCTACAGCCGATGAAAATTCGGTGATAAATGATGTTCAGACTGATACTGCCAACAATGAACAGGCAAATGATGTAAGTGCAGAAATTGACATTAATGACATTCCTAATGTCGACCCACAACTTGTGGCACAAAACATTGTTGACGACGTTGTCATGGTAGACGAAACTGACATTGACATGGGCAATTTAGATATTGCGGCAGTGGGTACGGTGGAGACAGTTGACGGTGAGGTGTTGACAGCTGCACAGTTTGTTGGTGATAACGGAGAATCTCTGTATATGGTCGACGTAAGTGGAAATGGTGTGTATGATGTAGTCACAGACGAGACGGGCAATATCTTGGCTGAAGTGCCAACCACTCTTACTGTGAGCGATTCGCAAAGCATTGTCAGTGCCAATAATGATGAATATGGCTATTTGGCACAGAATGATAGTGACAACGCTACCGACATGGACGTAGACAATCCGATGGACGATGTTGTAGACCTTGGCTAACAAAAATAAACCCTATAACAAAAACAAAGAACTATGAGATATAAATATATATTCATGGCTGTGGCAATGGCTTTCTTTACAGCCTATAATGCCACAGCACAGAAAAAAGCCACACAAAGCAAGAAGGCAAAGCTTACGACTGTAAATGCTGATTCTGTAGAAGTGAGAAAGCTAATAGATGTAGCCAAGAAAGGTGACAGCGAGGCGCAGAACACTCTCGGCACATATTACTATTCGGGAAAGAAAGTAAAGCAGAATTATGATGTGGCATTGAAATGGTTTAGTATGGCTGCCAAGCAAAACCATGTCAAAGCTATTGCAAACATGGGTCTATGCTATCAGATGGGACGAGGCATAAAGCAGGACTCGCTAATGGCTGTGAAACTCTATAAAGAGTCAATAAAAGCAGGCAACTCTGAATTGGTGAAGCAACGCGAGGCAAATGTATTAAAAAACAAGTCGGCGTTTGACATCAATATGCTTGCCGACATCTACTACAATGGATGTGGAAACACTATCAAGAAGAACAATGAACTTGCGCTGAAATACTTGAAGATGGCGGCTGCCAACAACTCGCTTGAGGCGACCGTAAGAGTGGCTACCTTGTATGACCAGGCTAAGATGTATGTAGAGGCATTACCCTACTACAAGAAAGCTGCTAATCAAGGTGACGCATTGGCTGAATATAAATATGGTGAGTATCTATGCAATGGTAAGGGCACCAAGGTGGACAAAACTCAGGCAGCCATATATCTTGAAAAGGCAGTAAAGCATAATGTTCCAAGTGCTATGATGATGCTCGGCGACTTGCTGTACAAAGGCGACGGTATAACGCAGAATTATGCTAAAGCTATGAATTTGTATAAGATAGCAGCAGCCAAAGGAAATCCGTTAGCTGTATGGAATGTTGGAATAATGTACAAAAAGGGACTGGGAGTGAAGGAGAATTATGTGATAGCGATGCAGTGGCTCGCTGACGCAGCGAATAAAGGTATGAAGCCCAACTTCCAAAAGCAACTTAATGAAGCCAATGTAGAGATAAAGAACGGTTGGAAAAACACCGACTTCTATCAGTTTGTACATGCTATGTCGCTAATGGAAGCAACTACTCCCGACTATGCAACAGCTGTAAAGCAACTTACTGCTCTCGAAAAGAAGAACATTGCAGCGGCTTCTACTTTGCTCGGACTCTGCTACGCTGACAAGTCGTGGAAGAAGGCTAATGAGAAGAAGATGTTGGCATACTATGAGAAGGCAGCCAAGGCTGATGAGCCGTATGCTTATTATCTCCTCGCAAAACTCCACTTTGACGGTAGCAATATGGTGAAGACTGATAAGAATAAAGTGGTGGAATACTACGAGAAGGCTTCAGAAGGTGGATATGCCCCTGCGAAATGCGAACTTGGCAATCTGTATTTCTCTGGAAAGATAGTGAACAAGAACATTTCAAAGGCTATAGCTTACTATAATGATGCTCTGCTGAGCGGTTATCTCTCTAAAGGGGCTGCCGACAATCTTGCTTCATGCTATCAGCAGGGACTTGGCGGTGTGAAGAAAGACGCAGAGATGGCTCAGGAAATAATGAAGCGTGGAAAGAATGGTAATGCTTGGACAGGGCTGTTGCGTGGCTTATCGTTTGAATAACAAAACTAAATATATATGAGAACCATTTTATCTGCCATTGTCCTTTTGTTGTGTGTTGCAACAGAAGGCATGGCACAAGACATGTCGTTCAAGACGGAAGAACTGAAAAGGATTGCTGCGGAGCTGAAACTGGATGGTCTGGACTCTCTTAAGGTTGGCTATTCTGTCTTCCCCAAGGACAAATATAAGATTGTTGTCAAGAAGACTGACAATGGTATGGTGGAGCATATAGGATTAAGTCTGTTCCGCAATGCCTACCGCCAGAAAGACAACAATGCTGTGCTTGACTTCATAGAGAGCGGACTGCTATGCCATACATTTAAACTGACAAGAAACAATCTGAAGTATATGGACGCTAAGTTTGTTAAGGGTGGATGGAGCAATTTGCTCGCCATTACCGACTCGGCTTCGTTCACTATAGGCAAAATTGACAACAAGGTGTATCAAGCAGTATGGAAGGAGGGTGATGCCGAAATTGTAAATATGCTTATCCCAATAAAATACGACCTCTTGCTGAGTACGCCACGCAAGGAACTTGAGCATAACTTTATGCGCGACTTGAAAGTGTATAAACCTAAGCAGCAACCTGCAGAATGCGACATTGACGTAGCAAATCTAAGAACGGTTAGAGATCTTGAGGATACGCTGTATACTCTGCCTGGCAAGAATTATATATTGCCTACTGTCACCAACACTACATATTATAGGCTTAGCGGAAAGAAGGACTATGTGCCAGTGATCGACCCAAAGTATCCTGTGCAGACTATTGCTAACACTATGCTGCTTGGCTGCAAGAGTATTCCTGAAGCCAAAATGTCGATAACGATGATGGCAAGCGACAAAAACAATGAGACGGTTATGGTCAGCGTTAGACAGTTTATGGAATTTGTAAAGAGTCAAGGGTGCATACCTTATTTCAGTTTCGAGGAGATGAGGGATGGTAAGTTGTATGGAGCCATGTTTATATATAATAAGGAGACTGGCTACGACCATATCTTTAGTCTGGAATGTGATGTGAAGGATATTGCCACCAACAAATTGGTGCTTAATTCAAGAGCCTATCTTTACACCCCAACAACAAATGTGAAGAACCTGTACAACGACATTAAAACAAAACAAATGAAATGACATTAAGACGATTATTAACTTCTGTTGTGGCATTGACTGCTTGCGTTCTGTCGTGCTTTGCACAAGATACTGTTGAGGCTATCAACGAAATAAAACTGTCGGGCAAATATTTCACTGCTGAGGCTACTGCCGCAAGTGTTGACGAGGCTAAGAACATTGCATTTAGCAATCTTAAGGAGAATATTGCCAACTACTGTAAGGAAATGGAGATAGAGGAGGTTGGCGAGGATAAGATAAAGGCTAACTTGCAGCAAAAGAGCGTAAACCGTGGCGATGCTGTAATGGTGTTGGTGTATGTGGCTAAAACCATTGTTGAGAAGAAAGAGACTATGACTTTCCATCCCAACACAAATACTAACAACAATAATACAAATACAACTCCCGTCTTGGGGTCGGCTAACTGGCCTGACATAATCAAGAAGGTTTGTAATGTGAGCTCCTTCGCCCAGTTGCAGTACTTGCTTGACATGGCTATGGACAATAAACTTATTGACTCGTGGGGCAAATACAAATCCATGCTCAATCAAACCGAATGTTATCTTGTGATGATGAATGTAGACCGCCTGATAGTGGGGGTTCTCTCTCCTGTGAAAAATGACGCAAGAACGGACGTGAAGACAGGAATGGTTGTTGACTCTGAAGGCATGAAATCATTCAAAAACTGTGCACCTATATGTGTGCGTGTAAAATAATCTGCATATAAAAAACAAAACTTTATGAAAAGATATTTTCTTTTACTTTATGTCGTATTGGTTTCATCGTTGATGTCTGCCCAGGTGACGTTTCAATTCAGCGACGGCATATACAACGAATCGCTTAAGGTGAATGTTGAAAGAAACGTGTCGTCTTTGCTAAGCGAGATAAACAAGGCGGAAGCCAACCATCGCCAGTTGAACCTCACTAATATTGACATTGACGATATGGCTGCGAGTGGCTTGAAAAGTCTTTGGACAAACATTCATTTCCGTTGTGAGTGGAACAAAAATGTGCAGCCTTGCCTTAAAGACTTCACTGGATATGAGATAAGACAGATACCAGTGGAGATGAAACCCATTGACAATACTTACAAGGGTGAGATACATAAGGAGTTGACCATCTGCTTCAATAAGAAAGGTGTTATCACGGGTGTAAGAACTGCCATCGACAACAATTCGTATGTAGCTCTTCTGCATGGTAGCAACTCAAATGTTGACCTTAGAATGAGAAGGGAGATTCTGAACTTTGTGGAGAACTTCAGAAGCTACTATGTGGAGAAAAACATCAATGCTCTGCAAGAAATCTTTAGCGATGATGCTCTTATCATTACTGGTCGTGTTATCAGAACATTAGGCAAAAACAACATTGATGGTGTCTCGCAGAAGGTGAATGAGAAAGTGATGTACAGTAAACAAAACAAGCAGCAGTATATAAACAATCTTAGGAATCTGTTCAAAGGCAATGAATTCATAAATGTTGACTTTTCGGACATTGAACTGATGCGACATGGCTCAAATCCTAACATATACGGTGTGAGACTACGCCAGAAATGGAACAGTCAGCAATACAACGGCAGACAATACTCCGACGACGGATACGTGTTCCTGCTTTGGGATTTCCAAGAAGAAGGCAGTCCGAAAATCCATGTTAGGACATGGACTCCCAGAAGAGCAAACCAGACAAAAGATGACTTCTCGCCAGAGGATTTCTTTATTCCGAATAACTAAGGTAGCTTCTGCTTGTTTCTTACATAGCATTTGCTATTACTCTTCTCTAATTTTTTCGTAAAAACAAGCTTAAGCTCGAACCGACAATATCGTTGATTCGGGCTTTTAAGTTATTGCTGTCCGGTAAAACTCCCAAGAGTATGAATATCCTTCCCGAAGTTCCGTAAAATAGGACTTTGTGAATTATATTTTTATTGCTGTCCGATAAAACTTTTTCAAATAAAAATATTATTGTTGTCCGCTAAACACAAGAAGGCTTTCTTGTAAAATTATAAGTCTGCTAATTTAAGGATGAATGACTCTCAAATAGTTACTATTATGATTGATATTGAAAAGAAAAATTTGATAATACCTACATATTATCATGGGACCGATGCAAGAATAGTGGCCATGACAAAAGAGGAACGCTGTAAATATAAGGAAACATGCGAAATAGCCTTGGACTATATGTGGACTTTTTATCAGCCTTATGCCGATAAAAGTTTAGCAAGAATCTCTGAACTTAAAGAATCTTTAGATGCTGAGAATGATAATGTTTTATATTATAATGTGGCAGAAAAGATACGCATGAATGATCTTCGGATAAATGATAATCAATTATATCAATACGGTAGTCTCTTTTTAACCACTTTAGACTGGCGAGCCGAAAATTATGCCTATAGAGCCTTCGCTGGAGGAGAGATAGGCCTAATTGCATATCGTCTCTATCAGGGTATCAAGAAAATACAGTTTGAAGGATGGAATCCCAATGACAAGGTAAAAACTGCTCTTAATATGATTGAAGAATTTGCAAATGACACGCCGAAGCCTGTAGTCTTTGCATTTGGCCATCTTAAAAAAGAGTTTATACGGAATGAAAATGGGAATATCATAGCCGATGAATTGCTTGAAAAATTAGGATACGAGTATGGATATCAAAACATCAGATATGATGGAGAGTTAAAGTTGGACATTAAGGATGCTCGCTATCTGAAAGTTTTAGATGAATAATTTGTGATATAAGAATACGAAAAAGCATAACGGCGTTGGCAACACTCAACTCAGATAATCAAGGCATTATGAAAGAAACATCCATTATACCACAGAGCCTCATCTCCGATGCGAGGCAATCATTGAAGAAGGACGACGCAAAGCGTATGCAGCAGCCAGTCTGACTGTCGTGGAAACCAACTGGAAATTGGGATAACGAATAGTAGAGGAAGAACAGCAGGGAAATGCCCGTGCTGAGTATGGTAAATACATCATCAAGAGTCTTGCAAAGGAACTTACTGCAATCTATGGTGTAGGCTACGGTACTCGAAGCCTCGAACTGTGTCGCCGTTTCTACTTGCAGTTCAAAAATTTAGAGATTGCGAACGCGCGCGTTCGCAATCTTACTTGGACACATTTTCGCATCATCATGCGCGAAAATTCACCCGAAGGAAGAGCGTGGTATGTGAAGGAAGCATCTGAACAGATGTGGAGCACGCGCACGCTCGACCGCAACGTATCAACACAATACTACGGACGTATGCTGGCTGCACAACGTGAGTCGCTGGCACTGCCTGCACCAGACATCGAGAAGGCAGACCCGCTGGAATACATCAAGAATCCTGTCGTGGCAGAGTTCCTAGGTTTCCGCAAAGACACTAAGTTTGACGAAACACAGCTCGAACAAGCACTCATCGACAACCTGCAGCAGTTTATCATGGAACTTGGTCGCGGCTTTGCCTTCGTTGACCGTCAGAAGCATATCTTTGCTGGTGGCGATGACTATTACATCGACCTCGTGTTTTACAACATCAACCTTCACGCCTACGTCCTCTTTGACCTGAAGACTCACAAACTAACGCACAAAGACGTGGGACAGATGGATATGTATGTCCGCATGTATGACGAACTTGTGAGGGGTGAGGCAGACAACCCAACCATCGGCATCCTGCTCTGCACCGACACCAACGAAGAGATAGCCCGCTACTCCGTTCTCAAAGACAGCGACCCACTCTTTGCTGCCAAATACATGACCTATATGCCAACCGTGGAAGAGTTGCGACGGGAAATAGAACAGCAGAAGCAATTCTTCCTGGAGCAACATTCGTAACACCATACGCACATAATTATGGCAACACTAAAAGAACTTTACACCACCTTGAAGTCATTCAGGGATATGCACCTTCCTGTTGACGAGAAATTGCTGAAGGCAGCTGATAACCTCGAAGAGAAGATTATCAAAGAGTATATTCTTTAGATTTTTATCGTGCGCATACGCATATCTGTACGAAAAATCCAAAGACGTTCAAATTTGGACACGACGCCCCTTTCCCTATTTGGGATTGAGATTCAAAAGCCTCGAAAAAATGGATCTCCACGCAATCACCGCCACAGAGGAACACGTCAGACATGGCAGACATTATCTCGTCCCCCCTGGTAGCCGTTGTAGGTAGAACTGCGAACACCAAGAGTGCCGTTGATGACTTTGTCAAGTGAAAGCGCATAAAAAGCCTTGCTTGCGTAATAAATTCCTCCGAAAGGAGTGATTTTCTCAGATTTTATTTTTACCTTTGCCATATGTCAGATATTCTTTATTTGAGTTTTAAGCAGCACTAAGGTAAGTGAATTTCCTGACATATGCAAGCATGGGTAATTTATTGTTATCCAACGACTTGCTTTCTTGTGAAAATAACAAGTCTGCTAATTTAAGGATAAAAACAATATATGAAAGAATATATAACCATAAAGAACTTTGGTCCTCTCAAAAACATTGAGTACCTCGAGATAAAGCAATTCACGTTTCTGATTGGCGAATCTGCTTCGGGCAAGAGTACCATCATGAAGGTGGTTGCTATGATGCGTTATCTATACAAGATGGCAAATATCCGTTCTTATCTGCGCCATTCAAAAGTTTCGAAATCGCCTTTTAGAGTGCGACTAAGCACAATGATGGAACATCAGGGTATGAACAAGATGTTCAGTAAAAATAGCCTTGTTGTTTATCGAGTTGAGATTAGCGAAAACAATTCCTATGAATTATCAATTGTCGACGGGAAACTGTCAATACCTACAATTTCAAAAGATGACATTATATTCATGAAAGCATCCTTTGTTTCAGAAAATCGAAACTTGATTCCAACATGGGCGCAGAAGGCATGGAAAAACAAAGGTGCAACACTGGGATTTTATTTTCATGAAACAAATGATGATTTCGGTCATGCGTCCGAAACTGATAAGATAATAGATCTTAAGCACGTGGGCATGAGAATGACGATAACCCATCCAAAGGGCAAGCCAACACGATATCAAATTATTCCACTTGATGGACGACATGAACCAATAGAACTGACAGAAGCGTCTTCTGGTATTCAAACCTCGGCATCTGTGGCATTGATTGTTGATTATTTCTCTTCAGAGTTTTCTTTTAAGGACGCGTTCAACCGTTCGGTGATGAGCTACTTATTTGAGACGGATAATTTGAGCAAGTTCAAGGCTGTAGCTGAACCTTCTGAATTGCCGAAGTTTGTGGATATCCACATTGAGGAACCAGAATTAAGTCTATTCCCTGATGCTCAGTGCGAACTGATTGACAACATAATATATAAGGCAACACATGCAAATCCAGATCGTACTATCAACATGATGGTAGCAACTCATAGCCCATACATCCTTAACTATTTGAATATTGTTTTGCGACAGAACAAAGAGAAGAGGGCACATGTAGCGCATCAAGGTATGGCTGTGTATCGTATATATGAGGGTGTGGCTCAAAATTTGATGTGCCAGAATCAACAAGAAGAATATTTGGTTGACACTTTTGACTTATCAGAAGGCATGAGTAAAATCTATAATGAATATCAAAGTCTAAAAGGATGATACAACAGATTTTACAACAAGACATGCCACAAGCATATAATCTTGGACGTGCCAATGTAGGAGTTGTCATAAGTAGTTTAGTTGGTCGCATATCATTTAAAGATATAACAAGATGTGCCAATTGTAAGACAAAGCTAACTCAACCTTGTAATGAGGAGAATATGCTGGTGTCCACAGGCACAGCAACGGTTATGATCGTGGATCATGAGGAGTATATCAAGCAATTTGCCGGAACGCAACTTGGCAAAGGGAAAAAATGCGACTACTTGATGGTAGATGATTCCGGTGCTAACTACAAAATTGCTTTTTGCGATTTGACATGTTCAAAAGAAGTGAATGTAGAACCAGACACTGAACGAGAATATTTGCCAGAAGGAAAAAGAGCAAAAGTTATGCTTCAGTTGGAAGAATCTGTAAAGCGGTTCACAGATAAAGCTACAACCAAAGCATACATACAAGGTTTCAATAAGAGACATTGTCTATTTGGTTGGAGAGATCCTTTTGTTTCTGACACTCTGGTTGTTCCTACAAGAAATGATGTAGAGGCAAACATGATGGTATTTGGTAGAACCGCCTCAAACGTTGAGCCACAACTTCTTCATCATAAAACGATAGACGGAATAGAGTTCGTATTCTATCAAATAAAATATCCTACTGTGTATAATTGGTAAAAATGAGATTTCAAAAAATGAAACACATATTATTATTCACAAAGTCTTTCCGCTTTCTTTAGATTTTTATCATGCGCATACGTATATCTGCACGATAAAAATCCAAAGACGTTCAAATTTGGACACAACTCCCCTTTCCCCATTGGGGATTGAGATTCAAAAGCCTCGAAAAAAGCGCATAAAAAGCCATACAAGCCATAAAAAGCCTTGCTTGCGTAATAAATTCCTCCGAAAGGAGTGATTTTCTCAGATTTTATGTTTACCTTTGCCATGTGTCAGATATTCTTTATGTGAGTTTTAAGCAGCACTAAGGTAAGTGAATTTTCTGACACATGCAAGCATTGGATAATTTATTGTTATCCAATGACTTGCTTTCTTGTAAAATTATAAGTCTGCTAATTTAAGGATAGTCAAGACAAAGTGATGCTTGCAATATTGAAGACTAAGATAAAGAAACGTGGACAACAAATGAAAAAAATATTGTTTCTGTTGGGCTTGTTGTTGTGTGTCATGCCTAAGATTGTGGCACAAGACAAAATTGTTCCATATTATAGAATTGGAGGACATTATTTCTCGAAGGATTTGTCGATGGATGAGGCCTTTAAAATTAGTAGCTCGATAATGGTTCTTGGCGATAATCAAGGGAATAGAGTTATCAATCTTCTTGTAGCCGATGGCTTCAAGGTGCCGGAGTCAATAAAGAAGTATGAGATTCCTTTTGAAAAGGTGAAGAATGCTGAGCAACTGGAGGAAGGAGCGCAGAACTTTGCCAAGATGAACAAGCTTACAAACTCAACTGGCGTTGCAATGTTTCAAGAGGGCAAGGCTTTGCCTGACGACTTCTCAGAGACTGACCTCAATGGCAAGACATGGACAAAGAGTGATATGAAAGGACGTGTGACTGTTGTTAATGTATGGTATTCGGGTTGCGGACCGTGCCGCAAGGAAATGCCTGTTCTTTCTATGTGGAAAAACAAATATCCAGATGTGCTGTTTATTTCAGCCAACTTCGAGGAAGCTGATAAGGTGAGGCGAATCACAGATAAGGCTGGTTTCAACTGGACTCATATCGCAGATGACAAATATTTCACGAAACGGGTTGGTAAGCAAGGCTATCCTTTGACGATAGTGGTTGACAAGGATGGCATTGTAAGATACTGCAAGAATGGCACTAATGAAGATATACGGAGTGAAATATTGCAGGTTGTAGAGAAATGGAATAAATTGTAACTGTATGTTTTTTATATTCTTTGAGGGGTGTCTGAGTTTATTGGATGCCCCTCAAAGAAATTATCTAACCTACAACCTGTTGGCGGAATTAATTTAGTGCATACTTAATTCTGCCAATAGGCTTGTCGTTAATGAAGTTTACGTATTGCAGAATGGTAAGTGCACTAATTTTGCCAATGATTCTGGCAAACAAACCATTCGTTATTTTCGCGTAGTTCCTGATGACCAGGAACTGGTCTGTAAGTTGTGAGAATATTGTCTCAATCCTCTTTCTTGCCTTTGCAAACGGAATGAATGTCGGTTTCCAGTCCTTTTGGTTGAGCCGATACGGACACTCCAGTCTTATGTGTGATTGGGAATGCTGTCCTTGTATTCTTGCAATTTATAGTCGTACAACCACTTTCACTATCAATGCTCTCGGTCTCTGCCGTCAAGGATAGCGCCACCACTTCCAAATCCGAAAACTTGGGAACAGGACACGTGGAACATTACCCGATTCATTGACGAGATTTTCAGAGAATTGCTTGCATTTCTCAAGTATTTTGACGAATTTTGTATAAAGGTTGTACATACGATGGTTTGAACTTAATGTTTTAGTCACCACTAAGTTACTAAAAATCAGCGACATGTACAACCTTTTACTCATATTTATCAACTTAAATTAATTCCGCCAACGGTTTAATATATATGGCGACAATGGAGAATAAAGATAAAAGGAAGAGAAAAACTACCGGCAAGAAGAAAGCCAAGGTTTCGCATATCATAAAGCCTGACAACCTGTCGATGGAAGAATGGCAGGTGAAGCTAAGAAGACAAATCGCAGAACCGGCCAAGCTAAGGATACGCTGTGTAGACGATGAGCTATGTCCCGGAGAATATTTTGTGGTCAATCCTATGACGGCCAATGAATACAAGGTGGTATACCGAGGTGCTAACAGCGAATGGAACTATTGCTCCT
>ERZ1673698.1916-NODE-1916-length-16563-cov-35.346256_pt1 | contig 16563 bp, 10 predicted proteins | sample MGYA00580228_ERZ1673698 | MGnify/ENA primary metagenome ERZ1673698 (study PRJEB41218, sample SAMN15661768) | gut metagenome | host: Homo sapiens | place: Canada: London | collected 2015-08-20/2019-03-30 | study: EMG produced TPA metagenomics assembly of... | reverse complement strand
GTTCAGAGCCTGTAAAAGTTCTGTTCATAACCTATAAAAGTTTCATTCAGAGCCTGTAAAAGTTCTGTTCAGAGCCTATAAAAGTTCTGTTCAGAGCCTGTAAAAGTTCTGTTCATAACCTATAAAAGTTTCATTCAGAGCCTGTAAAAGTTCTGTTCAAAGCCTATAAAAGTTCTGTTCAGAGTCTATAAAAGTTCCGTTCAAAGCCTTTGAATGTGCGTTCAAAGCCTTTGAATGTGCGTTCAGAGCCTTTGAATGTCCGTTCAAAGGCTTTGAACAGAGATTTCAATGTGGTTTAACGATTTTAAAGTAACTACTTATGGCTATAGGGGGTGCTGAGTAGTTACTTTATTTCGCAACAACGTGAATTAAATATAATCATCGTTCAGAAAATAAAAATATTCTCTTTTTCTTTTCGCAAACTCAGAAAAATGCATTATCTTTGCATAAGATATATTAATTATTATCATGTCGATTCATTTAAACCAATAATAGCTTATGAGTGATAGTGTTGTAATTATTCCTACTTATAATGAAAAGGAGAATATCGAGAAGATTATCCGGGCCGTGTTCGATCTGGAGAAAGACTTTGATATCCTTGTTATTGATGACGGAAGCCCCGACGGTACTGCTGCCATCGTGAAGGAACTGATGGCTGGCGAGTTCGCTTCCCGTCTCCATATCCTTGAGCGAAAGGGCAAGTTGGGACTGGGTACAGCCTATATCACTGGCTTCAAATGGGCGCTTGAGAAGGGGTATGAGTTTATTTTCGAGATGGACGCAGACTTCAGTCATGATCCCAATGACCTGCCACGACTTTACACCGCGACTCACGACGAGGGGTTCGACGTGGCTGTGGGTTCGCGCTATATCTCGGGTGTCAACGTGGTGAACTGGCCCATTGGTCGTGTGCTGATGAGCTATTTCGCCTCGAAGTATGTGAGAATGGTCACGGGATTCAAGGTGAATGATACTACGGCAGGTTTTGTATGTTACCGCCGCAAGGTGCTGGAAACCATAAATCTTGACGAGATCCGTTTCAAGGGTTATGCCTTCCAGATAGAGATGAAATACACTGCCCACAAGATTGGCTTCAAGATCAAGGAAGTGCCCGTAATCTTCGTCAACCGACGTGAGGGTACGAGCAAGATGAGCGGTGGAATCTTTGGTGAGGCTTTCTTTGGTGTGATGCGCCTGCGCTGGGATGGATGGTTTAAGAAATATCCCAAGAAGGTGTAGGGGGCGAAGGCTGAAGAGAAGTGGAAATACAGGAAATAGTACATATTTTTGAGCGGTCGCCCCAGGCGAAGGCGCTCCTGAAATTATTGGATAGAAAAACGCAGAAGACCGTTTTCCTCAGTGGATTGGTGTGCTCTTCTGCGCCTTTGTTTTTTGCCGCTGTCAAAGAGCGGTTGGCTCGCCCGGTGCTCTTCGTGCTCAATGATGCCGACGAGGCGGGCTATTTCTATCACGACCTGGTGCAGATATTGGGGCAGGATCAGGCTTTCTTCTTTCCTTCAACTTACAGGCGTGCTGTGAAATACGGACAGAAGGATGCAGCCAACGAGATATTGCGTACCGAGGTGCTGGCACGACTGGCCTCCTCGCAGTCACTTTATGTCGTTACTTACCCCGATGCTCTGGCAGAAATGGTGGTGTCGAAGAAGAATCTCGACGAGCGTATCATTAAGCTCGCAGTGGGAGACCAGGTGTCGCTGACGGACATCTCGCACCAGCTGCGCGACTTCGACTTCATGGAGACCGACTATGTCTACGAACCCGGACAGTTTGCCATTCGAGGCAGCATTCTCGATATTTATTCCTACAGTTGCGAGTTTCCTTTCCGCATCGACTTCTTCGGTGACGAGATAGACACTATACGTACTTTCAGCATTGAGGACCAGTTGTCGCGCGACCGGCGTGAGAGTGTGGAGATTGTGCCCGAACTCTCGCTTGCTGAGGGTGAGAAACTGCCCTTCCTGCATTTCCTCGACAAGCGGGCTGTGGTGGCGATGAAGGACTTTACGTTCGTCTATGACCGTATAGACCAAATATACAAGGAGGGTTTCTCCTCGCAGAGCATGGTGGAACAGATGGAGGGAGCCACCGAGGTAGAGGCGGAACGGATAAGGCGCGCCATGAAGAAAGAGCTGAACCTGTCATCGGCCCTGCAGTTTCAGCAGGGTGTGGCGGAGCGCCAGCGCATAGAGTTTGGCATCGCCGAACAGGGTGTGGCGGAGCGCAAGACAGAGGAGGCTGCCGACGTGGTGCCGTTCCATATCGTGCCTCAGCCCCTGTTCCATAAGAATTTCGACCTGATAGGCCAGATGATGGAAGACTATCTTCTGCAGCAGTACACCTTATATATATTGGCCGACAGCAGCAAGCAGCAACAGCGACTCAAGGATATTTTTGAGAGTGAGGAACTGAAGCGCTATCAGGTGAGGTTTGTGCCCGTGGACAAGACCCTGCACGAGGGCTTCATCGACAACGACAAGAAATGCTGTTTCTTTACCGACCATCAGATCTTCGACCGATTCCATAAGTACAGTCTGCGATCGGACTCAGCACGTGCCGGCAAGATGGCGCTCACGATGAAGGAGTTGCAGGAGATGGAGCCGGGCGACTATATCGTGCACGTGGATTTCGGCATCGGAAAGTTTGGCGGACTGGTGCGTGTGCCGGTGGGCAACAGCTATCAAGAGATGATACGCATCGTCTACACGAACAACGACAAGGTGGATGTATCCATCCACTCGCTCTATAAGATCAGCAAATACCGCAGCGGCGATACGGGCGAGCCGCCCCGACTGTCGACCCTCGGCACGGGTGCCTGGGACCGACTGAAGGAGAAGGCGAAGAAGCGCATCAAGGACATCGCGCGCGACCTTATCAAACTCTATGCCCGCCGCCGTAGGGAGAAGGGATTCGCCTTCAGCGCCGACTCCTATCTGCAACATGAGTTGGAGGCCTCGTTCCTATACGAGGACACGCCCGACCAGAACAAAGCCACCATGGACGTAAAGGCCGACATGGAGAGCGCACGACCCATGGACCGACTGGTGTGCGGCGATGTGGGCTTCGGAAAGACGGAGGTGGCGATACGCGCAGCTTTCAAGGCGGCATGCGACAGCAAGCAGGTGGCTGTGCTGGTGCCTACCACGGTGCTGGCTTTTCAGCACTACCAGACTTTCAGAAACCGACTGGAGGGAATGCCGGTAAAGGTGGACTACCTGAGTAGGGCACGCTCCGCCAAGGAGACCAGACAGTTGCTGGAAGACCTCAAGGAGGGCAGGACAGACATCGTAGTGGGGACGCACAAGTTGATTTCAAAGACTGTGAAATGGCATGACCTCGGTCTGCTCATCATTGACGAGGAACAGAAGTTCGGCGTCAGCACCAAGGAGAAGCTGCGCCAGCTGAAGGTGAATGTTGACACGCTGACGATGAGTGCCACACCTATTCCCCGCACTCTGCAGTTCTCGCTGATGGGTGCACGCGACATGAGCATCATGCGCACGCCGCCGCCCAACCGATACCCGATACAAACGGAGGTGGTGACCTTCAGCGGTGATACCATGGCAGATGCCATCAACTTCGAGATGAGCCGTAACGGACAGACGTATGTCGTCGTCGACCGTATATCGAAGCTCATGGAGTTGAAACTGATGATAGAAAAGTACGTGCCCGACTGTCGCGTGGCGATAGGACACGGACAGATGAAGCCCGAGGAACTGGAGAAGGTCATTATGGGATTCATGAACTACGACTACGATGTGCTGCTCTCGACAACCATTGTGGAGAACGGTATCGACATATCGAACGCCAATACCATCATCATCATCAATGCCCATCACTTCGGTCTTAGCGACCTGCACCAAATGAGAGGCAGGGTGGGGCGTAGCAACAAGAAGGCTTTCTGTTATCTCGTGGCTCCGCCGAAGAGTACACTGACACTCGATGCTCGCCGCCGACTGGAGGCGTTGGAGACCTTCTGCGATCTGGGAAGCGGGTTCAACCTCGCCATGCAGGACCTCGACATTCGCGGTGCTGGAAACCTGCTTGGCTCGGAGCAGAGCGGATTCATGGAAGACCTGGGGTACGAAACCTATCAGAAGATCCTGTCGCAGGCTGTCACCGAACTGAAGAATGAGGAGTTTGGCAACCTGTATCAGGAGGAGATGGACGAGGGACAGCAGCTCACGGGTGACGACTTCGTGGATGACTGTTCTATCGAGAGCGACTTAGAGATGTATTTCCCCGACACCTATGTGCCGGGAAGCAGCGAGCGAATGTTGCTCTACAGGGAACTGGACCGCATAGAGAATGACGACGACCTGGCTGCTTACCGAAAGCGAATCATCGACCGCTTTGGACCTGTGCCCCGTGAGGGTGAGGAACTGATGCACGTGGTGAGCTTGCGACGCCTCGGCAAACGCCTGGGCTGCGAGAAGATCATGCTCAAACAGGGTACTATGCAAATGCAGTTTGTAAGCAACGTGCAGAGTCCGTTCTATCGCAGCACGATGTTCTCGAAGGTTCTCAACTATGCCACTTGCCACGTACAGCAATGTGCGTTGAAAGAGAAGAACAACAAGCGATTCCTTCGTATCGCCCGCATAACGAGTGTGGAACAGGCTGTGGGGATTCTGAAGGAAATGGCTACTTAATGAGGAGTCAAGAAGATATTCCAGGAGTTAAGGAGAGATATTCCAGGAGTTAAGGAGAGATATTCCAGGAGTTAAGGAGTTAAGGGAGTTAAGGAGTTAAGACAACAGTCTTATGCTTGAAAATATTGTCTACAAAAGCTGTTGGCTTTAACTTCTAACGACCGAAGGGAGTGATAACTTCTTTAACTTCTTTAACTTCCCCCAAAGATAACTTCCCCCAAAGATAACTTCCCCCAAAAGATAACTTCCCCCAAAGATAACTTCCCCCAAAGATAACTTCTAAAACCCAGCAAAAAGTCAATAACTAAAAATAACAATCAATATCAACTTAAAAATTATGAGACAGAAAAAGTTCATCCTACAGGAAAAAGACATTCCTACACAGTGGTACAACATTCAGGCAGAAATGCCCAACAAGCCATTGCCACCACTTAATCCGCAGACCCACAAGCCCATGACGGCTGAGGACTTGTCGCACGTATTCAACCTGGAGTGTGCCAAGCAGGAGCTCGATACAGAACATGCCTGGATCGATATCCCTGAGGACGTGCAGGAGAAGTACACCTTCTATCGTTCCACTCCGCTGGTGCGTGCCTACGGTCTGGAGGAGGCACTGGGTACTACTGCCCACATCTATTTCAAGAACGAGAGTGTCAATCCTTTAGGCTCTCATAAGATTAATTCGGCCTTGCCACAGTGCTACTACTGCAAGCAGGAGGGCGACACCAACGTCACCACTGAGACGGGTGCAGGACAGTGGGGCGCAGCCTTGTCGTATGCAGCCAAACTCTACGGACTGGAGGCGGCTGTGTATCAGGTGAAGATCACCATGCGTCAGAAACCTTATCGCTCCAGCATCATGCGTACCTTTGGCGCAACTGTGGAGGGTTCTCCATCAATGAGTACACGTGCCGGAAAGAACATCATCACACGCGACCCTCATCATCCTGGTTCACTCGGTACTGCTATCAGCGAGGCTGTCGAACTGGCTACTACCACTCCGGGCTGTAAGTACACACTGGGTTCGGTGCTCAACCATGTGGCTCTGCATCAGACGATCATCGGACTGGAGGCAGAAAAGCAGATGCAGATGGCTGGCGAATATCCCGATCAGGTGATTGCCTGCTTCGGTGGCGGAAGCAATTTCGGCGGACTGGCTTTCCCATTCATGCGTCATAATCTGAGTGGAGAGAAAAACACTGAGTTTATCGCAGCCGAGCCAGAGAGCTGTCCTAAGCTGACAAGGGGTAAGTTCGAATACGACTTCGGCGATGAGGCTGGCTACACTCCGCTGCTGCCGATGTTCACCCTGGGTCATGACTTCAAGCCTGCCAACATTCATGCTGGTGGTCTGCGTTATCATGGTGCCGGTATGATCATCTCGCAGTTGCTCAAGGATGGTTATCTGCACGGTGTGGACATTCCACAGTTGGAGTCGTTCCAGGCTGGTATGCTCTTTGCCCGTACCGAGGGAATCATTCCTGCTCCTGAGAGCTGTCATGCCATCGCTGCCACTATCCGTGAGGCGCTCAAGGCGAAGGAGAAGGGCGAGGAGAAGGTCATCCTCTTCTGTCTGTCTGGTCATGGTCTCATCGATATGCCTTCATACGACAGCTATATCAATGGTGACTTGCAAAACTATTCTGTCAGCGATGAAGAAATAGGAAAATTCCTCAAGGATGTGCCACAGGTAGAGATGTAGGCCAAGGCGTAAGTGTGCTTATGCTGATTTTTCAATATATATATGTGAGAGAAGGCGCAACTTCATCAGGCAATGATGCGCCTTCTCTTTCTACTTCTAATAACTTGTTATAACTTGAAATTTTGAATCATTAGACTTATATTTTATGTTTAGTAAAGAAAAATTATTGTTATTGCTGCTCGTTGTGATGTGCAACTTGGGCAGTCTGTCTGCTGTCCATGCCGCAACAGATCCAACCATGACGTCAGCTTTGAAACCATCGGGGACTTTACCCGTCATGTATGTTAACACTCAGGATGCACAGCCTATCACTTCCAAAGAAACTTATGTGTCAGCCACGGCCTATATTGATGCCTTAGGATTGGAGGGGTATGAGAATATGGCTTCTGCAGATAAACCAGAAACCTTGATAATTAAAGGGCATGGTAACTGGACGTGGAATGGGTTTGACAAGAAACCTTATCGCTTGAAGTTTGATAGTAAGGTGAGTCCTGTGGGTATGGTGAAGAGTAAGCACTTCTTGCTCATGGCTGGTGCCGATGATGATTTGGGTTTTCTCCGCAATCTGGTAGGCTATGAATTGAGCCGTCGTGTGGGCTTGCCTTATACCACAGATTCACAACCTGTTGAATTGGTGCTCAATGGAAAATATCAGGGCTTGTATTTCGTAACCGAAAAGATACGTGTTGATAAAAAACGAGTTAACATCGTAGAGCAGGCTGACAAGGCGACTGATCCTGAGGCTATCACGGGCGGATGGCTCGTGGAGATAGACAATTATGATACAGATCCTCATATCAATGTGAAGTTGGGCAGCCAGAATATGGTGCTTACTTATCATACCCCAGAGGCGCTCTCCGCAGAGCAAGAGAACTATTTGCAGACACAGTGGAATGCCATCGCCAAGGCTATCTGTAGCAATAATGAAAACGATACGGAATGGGAAAAGTATGTAGACATCGAGTCTTTGGCAAAGGTGTATATCGTGCGTGAGCTGTTGCAAGATGAGGAGGGATTTCATGGCAGTTGCTATCTCTACAAGGAACAAGGTGCAGATACCAAGTGGACTTTTGGCCCTGTATGGGACTTTGGTAATGCTTATAATAACACCAATTTCCGTCATTTTATCTTCCAGGGAGATAAGTTTGAGCAGTTTATCATTGATCGTGCCTGGAATTTTAAGCACTTCCGCGACAAGGTGAAGGAGGTATGGCAGGAGTTTTATGCCAATCAATATGCAGAGATGAACGCTTATATTGATGGTGTGGCGGCAAAGATTTCCGATGCTGCAGCTAACGACTATCTATGTTGGAAGAATAGCAGCAATGTCGCCAAGAACCAAGATGAACTGGCCAAGGCTGCCGTTTTTAAGAACTATATGCGCCAAAAGGCCACATGGCTTGTTGAGCAATGGGGTGGTGGCGAGGCTCCTTCTGACAAGATAAACATCTATGTGACTTGCGACGAGGATCGTGTGCCTTACCTCTTTGCTTGGGGTGAAGGAAACAACGGAGGATGGCCAGGCAATCCACTGACCGATACCAAGATGATAGGTGGCAAACTCTTCTATCATATTTCTTTGCCTTATGGAACCAGTATCATCTTCAGCTATGGTGATCAGGAAACGCAGACGGAGGATATCTTGAATGTGTCTCGCGACACCTATTATCGCTTCTATCAAGCTCCAGAGAATGAGCATAAGGAGAAGAAGAATGGCCGTTTCGAGGATATCACACAGAAAGTGCTCACTGGCATCAGTGCAGTAGTTACGTCAAAGCCGCAGCCCGCGAAAGCTGCGATATACAATATGAACGGACAGCGTGTGGATGATAGCTATCATGGTCTTGTCATCTGCAATGGTAGGAAATATATATCCAAATGAGGTCTGTAAATTCTGTGGTGTGATTCTTCTGTATTGACAGCCATGTGGCAAGAGATGTGTAAATAGAAAAGCCAAATGTTTTATGCAAGTAAAACATTTGGCTTTTTTGATGTTTGAGGGATAGATTCCTACAAACGATGATGGCGATATCAGAAAGTAGCGATATTGCACATATTCATTGATTCTTATGAATTCAGAAGTTCCTCTATTTGCTTGGCGATATTCTCAAACTTCTCGGTAGGCTCAAAGCGGGCAACAACCTGACCTTTCTTGTTGATGAGGAACTTGGTGAAGTTCCACTTGATGTCGGCACTCTCCTTGTAGTTGGGGTCGGCCTCGCTCAGCATCTTGTCGAGGACAGGGTAGAGAGGGTGTGACTCGTCCCAGCCAGCGAAACCTTTCACCTCCTTGAGGAACTTGTAAAGAGGAGCGGCGTCATCACCGTTTACCTTTATCTTCTTGAAGCGTGAAAACTCTGTGCCGTAAGTAAGCTTGCAGAATTGATGAATACTCTCGTCGGTACCGGGTGCCTGCTGACCAAACTGGTTGCAAGGGAAATCGAGGATTTCAAAACCTTGTGAGTGATATTTCTCATAGAGATTTTCCAGTTCTTCATACTGGGGGGTGAAGCCACACTTCGTGGCTGTGTTGACGATGAGCAGCACCTCGTTGGCATACTCCTTGAGGGAAACGTCCTTTCCCTTTCTGTCCTTGACAGAGAATTCGTAAACGGTTCTCATTTTCTTTTTATGTATCTTTTTATAGTTTTAATCTCAGTTATCGTATCTTTAGCGAGTGCAAAGATACGATTTTTCTTTCATATGTGTCTATAGTTACTGATATTTTTTTATAAAAAATCCGGGAATTTCACAATCCCCGGATCACTTTGAATATTCCTTTCGTTGTTGAAGGAAAGAAGTATTCAAGAATTAAACTATCATTTAACTTTTCTAAGAACTGGTGCAAAGGTACTGCTTTCGTACAGAATCAAGGTGTAAATTCTCGTTTTTTTCGTGCACCAGGTATAAAAAAGTGTTATTACTTTGAATTTTCTCTATATTCGCTTGGAATGATACCCATTTCCTTTTTGAATACCTTCGAGAAATACTTAGGATCACTGAAGCCCAAAGAGTAGGCGATGCTGCTAAGTGTTTCGTCGGTATTGCAGAGCAACTCGGTGGCACGCATGATGCGGATGTGGCGTACGAAGTCGATAGGCTTCATGCCCACAGCATTCTTGATCTTGCCGTAGAGCACGCTGCGGCTCATACCCATGGCTACGGCGATGTCATCGATTTTAAGGTCGGGATTGCTCATGTTCTCATTGATGAACTGTACAATCTTCTCGGTCAGAGCGTCCTCTTCCGTCATGCGCTTATTAGTAGCCGGGCTTCTGTTGTCGCCCTGTCCGGATGCTGTCTGTGGATATTCGTGCGTGATATGGAATTCGGCACCCTCGGCTCGTTGTATCTGTTTCAGCATGTCTTGCTGCAGGGCATGACGCTGATTGATGACAGCCTCGATGCGTCCCTTGAGGTAGGTGGCCGAGAACGGTTTGGTGAGATAACCGTCCACACCTTCCTCGAAGCCTCGCAGTTGGTCTTCCACACTGGCTTTAGCCGACAGTACGATGATAGGAATATGGGCGGTGTTGGTGTCCTGCTTGATGTAGTGTACCATCGTGAAACCGTCCATCACAGGCATGGTGACGTCGGTAAGGATGAAGTCGGGCATCTTGTTTCTTGCCATTACCAAGCCTTCCTTGCCGTTTTCGGCAAGCAGTACATTATAGTCTGTCTTGAGTATGGTGAAGAGGAACTGGCGCAGGTCGGGGTTGTCTTCTACAACGAGGATGGTGATGTCCTTTCCCCCCTGTTCAGTTTTGTCGTCCTCTTCTGTCTCTTCTACTTCCTTGAGATAGCCTTTGGTTGTCTCGTCGCTGATGCTGCCGTTGTTCTCGCTTGACACGAATGCCTGATCGCTTCCTTCGTCAATATAGAAGTCGCTTCCGTTGTCAAACTTCAGCATCTTGTTGAGCATATTGAGCATCTCCTTGGCATTGCGCTGAACCATCTGCAGCAGGCTGCGGCTCTCGGTAGAGAGGTTGTCCTCTTTTTCCAACACCTCGTCTATCGGACCTCCGATGAGCGTGAGTGGAGTGCGAAGCTTGTGTGAAGCCTTACTGAAGAACCTGTTCTTCATCTCGTTCATCTCGTGGTTGATGCGTTCCTTCTGCTGCTTGTTGTATGTGATGAAACACAAAGCCGTAACACCGGCAATGATGAGGATGATGAGCAACTTGCCCCAGATGCTTTCCCAGAACGTCGGTTGCACGTCGAGTTCAAGTGAAGCCACGTGTTTGCTCCATTTGCCATGCGTATTGGTGGCGATGACCTTGAGTACATAGTTGCCATGCGAGATTCGGTTGAAGCCGATGCGGTTCTGTCCTCGAAGGTCGATCCATACGCCTTCGGGGGTATGTCCGTCGATGCGGTATTTATAGTACTGCTGGTACTTGCGTGTATAGTCGAGTGCGGCAAAGCTGATGGACAGGTTGCGTTTGTTGGCTGGGATGACTATCTTCTTCTGGTGCAGGATAGGTATGTTCTCGTTGCTTCCGTTGTAGTGCAGCTCAGTGAAGATAATGCGGGGCTGATAGTCGGTCTGCTTCAGTCTCGCAGGGTTGAACGTCAGGCTGCCCGTAGCAGTGCCTACTGTGATGTTGTCGGTTACAGGGTCGTGAATGGGGCGTGCCTCCGAGAAGGTCATGTTGAGGTCGAAGTCGTTGGGACCGAAGACGGTCAGCTTTTTTGTCTTGGGGTTGTATTTATCGACACTCGACTCCCTGATGAGCCAGATGTTGCCACTGTTGTCCTCTATCATGCTCTGCACATTTCCCTCGCTGGTATTGATGAAATTGCAGTATCTCACCTTCAGATTGTCCTGCAGCAGGTTTTCGCTTGTTATCATGTCGAGGGTTCCTCCGATGCTCGATACATAGGTTTCGCCGTTGGAACGCATCAGGATGTAGTTGATGTCTGATGCGGTGAGCGATGTTGTGTCGTTCTCCCTGTAGGAAGTGGTATGGAATTGTATATTTTTGGAAGGGTGCTTTTCTTCCTTGAAGGTGACGAGGCCCCCTGTGGTTCCGATGAGCATTTCGCCACTGGCGGTACAGGTGATTCTACGTACTTTACTGTAATGTTCCTTTGGCCATCTCAGTCCGTTACGAGAAGTAAGGAATGTGATGTTGCCCTGTGGGTCTTCACGCATAAGTGCCAGGCCTCCTCCGTATGTGGCTACCCAGATGTTGCCCTGTCGGTCGCTCACCACATCATAGATGCTGTTGCCCGGGAGGGAATTTCTGTCGGATGCATTGTAGCGGAAATGGCGCATGGTGTTTCGGTCATACAGATACAGTCCGTCGCCGTCTGTGCCTATCCACATTCTATCCTTCATGTCTTGAAAGATGGCATAAATACCTGAGCGTGAGAAGGGTGTCTGCTTCTGGCTGATCTGTCCGTTGGACTGCAGATAACCAATCTTTTTGAAGTGGCTGTCGCTGATCTTGAGGTGTCCCGAATTGAAACCATCCCAGTGGAATCCGTTGTTAGTGTAAGCCATGGCTCTTACTTCCGACTCTCCTTCTTCGAGCTTGGTCATGTTGTAGTTGTGGAACTTGAAGTTCACCTGCGTCAGGTCGTGTATGCCTATTAGCCAGAGTATGCCTTGATCTGAAACGACATATTTCGAGATATAAGGTATATAGAAGTTGCCTGACGAGTGGCTTTTCAGCATATAGGGAACGAGCTTTCCCGTCTTGCGGTCGTAGTAGCTGAAGGTGCCATAGTTGGGAATAGTCCACAGCGTGCCGTGCTCGTCTTCCATGATAAAGAAGCTGTTGCTTGTGGTACGGTCGGCTGGCGTTGGAGTGTCGGCATAGAGCCATCGGGCGGTCATTGTCTGAGGATTGATTACCGTTACGCCCTGTCCTTCGGTAAATGCCCATACCATGTTGTGCCCGTCTACGTAGGCTTTCTTCACTTCTGCTACGGGCTGGTTGGGGTTCTGCACACTGATGACATCGGTCTTGAATGTGCGTGGATTGTACACTACGAGCCCTATATTGGTAGCGATAATCAACTGATAACCAGTATTCTTCAGCTCGTTGATGCGAGTGACGCCTGCTGGCATGGGAATCCAGGAGAGATGGTTCTGCTTGTCGTAGACAGCCACCTTGCCATCAGTCGTGGCGAGGAAGATGGTGTTGCCCACTTCTCTGAACCACTTGAAGGGCGTAGAGGTTTGGAAGTTCTTGCCGTAGATGAATGTTCCCTTGTCGGTGAGAATCCATTCACGGCCTCGCTTGTCTTGCTTGATAAACCATACGTTGCCGCTTCGCAGTCCTTTTTCGCCCACCTTGATGAGCTCGGGCTTCATGCTCTCTATGTCCTTTCCTTGACTTACACGAATCAGGAAGTTCTGTTTGTGAGTCGTAATCCAGGTGTGTCCATTGGCGAGTGGATATATCTGGCTTGACTCCAAATGGATGCCGAAACGCTGGCAGAGCATCGTGCCAACCTTGATAAACTGGCATTGCTCTGTATCGAAGATGTATAGCTTGCGGTCGAAGGTGACTACCCACACATTGTTGTCTGGGCTTGGGAAGATGGCGAGTATGCGGTTGGTACTCATGATGTCGATGTCGTCGGGCTCGTCACGGAATGTCTTGAAATGATAGCCGTCGTAATAGGACAGACCATTCAAGGTGCCAAACCACATCATATTGTCGTAGCCTTGTGCCAAATCGGAAATGGAGTTGGCTGCAAGTCCATCGAGGATAGAAAACTTTCTGACATCGCAATAGGGTTCTGCTGATGAAAAGATTGTTATAAATGATAGTATAATTAAAAAATGTATGCGTTTCATGCTTTTTTTATAAAGTTTGGTACAAAGTTAGGCATTAAACTTGATATTTCCAAACATTTTAGGGAAAATCCGCTTTTTAATAGGGATTTTTCCTTAAAATAATCTACTATTCCCTTTGCCCTAAGAAAAGAATAAGGTATCTTTGCACCAGAATTTAACGAAAATATTAACTTATAAATAAAAGCGATATGAAAAAGATTACTTATTACTTCTCAATGATATTCATGGCAGTCATGATGCTCTCGCTCACTTCATGTGATGAGGATGCAGATATTGCTTATGCTCTCAATGGAAATTGGAAGGGATATATGCAGACGCAGCTGGATTATGATGGACGTTATTATCAGTCAAACATGTCTGCGGTAACTTTCAATTCGGGGTATGATTCTGGTGATGGCTATTGGATAGACTATTATAGTAATGCGCCCTGGGACTATGTGGCCAACCGCATCACCTGGCGCGTGAGTGGCACGACCATTTATATCAATTTCCTTGATACTCGAGAAAAGGCTGTCATTCGTAACTATCATCTTGACGACAATGGTTACTTCTATGGTGATATCGATTTCAACAGTACGAACAGATGGATCAGCTTCCAGTTCGTCAAGGTAGATACGCCCGACTGGGACAATTATTACTGGTATGGTTCCGACAACTGGTATAATTCTTGGAGATATTACGGCTACGCCAAGACGCGCAGTAATAATAAGGAAGAACAGCAGGAGAGTGCTCAGGAGCAGAACGACAGCACCATGCTGCCGAAGCGATTCTTTCCGGAAAACAAATAAATTCTGATTAAACTACTATTGATATGAAAAAAGTATATTCTTTGCTGACAATGGCTGTGATAGTTGCCATGTCGCTTACAATGACCAGCTGCGATGGTGATGATTATTGGTATGATCCTTATGGTTGGTACGATCATTATGATGATTGGGGATGGAGCAACAATGATTGGAATAATGGTTGGCAAGGAGGTTCGCAGAATAGTGACCTTGTTGATATGGCACGGTTGCTTACAGGCGAATGGTATGGACCAGTAACCTATTCTTATCTTGCAGATGATGGGCAGTCACGACAGACAGATAAGTTCTATGCTGATATGAAGTTCTTCCAATATGCTAACACTCGTGATGCTTTGAGTGGAGAGGGCGTGGAGACTGACTATAAGTATAACGATGATGGTTCTGTAGCGGATCAACAGACCTTGGAGTTTAAATGGTATATTGATGATAATTACGATATTTATATCAAATACAAGAATTCGGGGGCAACGTTTGTCATGGATTATGGTTCTTCACAGGCTGGTTTCCACTTGGGTTATGAGAAAGGTCATGACAAGGATACTTTCTGGGGCTATATGATAGGTACTGGAAGTTCGAAGGGTGATGTTATTTATATTGACTTGGAACGTGTCAACCAGACAAGCCAAGCCAAGGCATTCGGTTCTTCTAAGACAAGCGAGAAGACGGTAAAGAGTTCTTCTTCGTTTGGCAAGGGTGCGACCATCAAGCCTCTCAAGACAGACTCTTCTCGACTGAATAATCGGAGATAACGAAGGATGTTACGATAAATACAAGGTTGCCAAATAAAAAATCGCATGTTTCGACAGTTCTGTAATGAACTTTTGAAACATGCGATTTCTTTTTTGTCTTACTGAAGCATTACTTGTGTATAGGAAACCAAGCTAAATGGCTATTATCCTTTGACTTCTTATTTTTCTATACTTCCCCAGTCACTAAGTACTTTTTTGCTTTCTACATCCCGCTCGATATCGTCGGGAAGATTGCAGAAGAAGTCTATACCAGTCTTTGCTTCCAGATCCTTGATGCTCATGGTGTAATCAGACAGCTTGTCGTCTCCATGATATACATTGGTGTGAGGGAACCACATACCGATAGACTTGTAGTAAGCCTGTCCCTTGATCGTCTTCTTAACGAGGACTGCCACAAAGAAATACTTGGGGACAATCAGTTTGTTTTGAATACGCATCAAGATATTTTCTTCTTTGTCAATGGTACCACCCTTGCATACGTACATGGTGTCTGTGTCATTGAGTTTGAATCCGTTTAGATAGTTCTCCATTTTGATCCAAAGCCCTTCATACTTATGGTCTGGATGACTTCCATTGAAGACGCTATATTGTGGCTGCATATTGGTGAGATAGAAAGTTTGCGTGTTGGCATTTAAACTGTACAGGCGGTCGTTCGAAGGACAGATGTGTCCGTGGTCGAAGCCTGAACCATAAATATAGTCTTTCTCCCATCTTTGTGCAGAGGTAAGAGCTGGGTCGTTGGGGTATTGGTTGCTTTCACTTTTATAACGATCTGTATTCTTGGCTCTGTTCTTTGTGGTGATGATGTAGCAAGACCAGCGCTGCGATTTCTTGTCGCAATCCCATTCTACTGAATAGTTTACGTTGTCCGGGTCGTACTGCTTGCTGTTGCCGTCACGATAAACACGGACGATGCTGTTTCCGCCTTTCAGTTTAGGAAACTCCAGTCGAGTGACAGCCTTGTCGGTTGTTACCTCGTTCTTGTTGGTGTTGATTTCATTCGAACCATTTCCGTCTCCGTCGTTGCTGCTTCCGCAGGCTGCCATAGAGAGTACAGCGAGGAGAGCGAATAAATAAATCTTGTTTTGTTTCATAACATAGTGAATGTTAAATGATAAAATAGATAATAAGATGTTAGGATGAATCTTAAATAAGAAAGATTGGGGTGATCAAGAAAAGGTAAAAGGTGCGCACTAACGCATATGCAACTACGTTAGAACGCACCTTCTATCTCGTATTGATAATATATCCTTATATAAAAAGGTATATTACTTCTTCAACTTGCCGTAACGGTTCATGAAGCGGTCAACGCGACCTGCAGTATCAACGAGCTTGCTCTTACCTGTATAGAATGGGTGAGAGGTGCTTGAGATTTCAATCTTTACTACTGGGTAAGTCTCGCCTTCGAACTCAACAGTGTCGTTGGTCTTGCAAGTTGACTGTGAGAGGAACATGTCGCCATTAGACATATCCTTGAATACTACTGGACGATAGTTCTCTGGATGAATACCTTTTTTCATTTTGTTTTTACTTTTATTTGGGTTATTAAAATTAGACGTCATGGGGATGTTGCCATCATTTCATGTCCTTGCGGTGCATGCCCATTATAGCCTTTTGACTTAACAGGGTGCAAAGTTACGACTTTTTCTCCTTACTGCCAAATATTTCCAGATGTTTTTTGTATCTTCCTCCCTCTTTTTCTGTAAATTACTCCACTTTCTCCAGTTGTTCAAGTACGGGCTGAAGACCTCATATTATCAGCACGCCCTGAAGGGGCAGAAGCTCTTAGCCCAGGGCAACGCCCTGGGTTATCATGTTCGCAAAC
>ERZ1673698.1890-NODE-1890-length-16804-cov-28.171771_pt1 | contig 16804 bp, 16 predicted proteins | sample MGYA00580228_ERZ1673698 | MGnify/ENA primary metagenome ERZ1673698 (study PRJEB41218, sample SAMN15661768) | gut metagenome | host: Homo sapiens | place: Canada: London | collected 2015-08-20/2019-03-30 | study: EMG produced TPA metagenomics assembly of... | reverse complement strand
CACTTTGTGTATGAATTAGTTGGCTAATTTTATATTATTTACTGAATGTCCCTTTTTACCTTTTTCTTTTATTCGATGTACTGGGTATAACGTGCTACAAAGTTACGGAACTTAGGTATACGCATTAAAATATACTCAAAGCAGCATATACCTAGTAGCGCGCATAGAATACCTAGTGTTACGTCTATGATATAATGATGTCCGGAGTATACAGCCGTAAACCAGATGCCTGCCATGATAAAGGCAAATACAATCCGCAGCCAGTTGCTGCATCGTGCCCGGAACGAATAAAATAGTGCAACGACCATATAGGCTGAGTGTAATGATGGCACGGCAGCAAAGACGTTTGCATTTCTTCCGTATAATCCCTCGAAAACGGTAAGTCCTGTCATTGCATCAAATCTGCCTAATCCGGCGACATCTCCCGGGGTATTTAAAATTGGTTCGAAACCGTAGTTCATAACATACCAAGGTGGAGCTGCCGGATGTATGTAATATCCTGTAAATCCTATTAAATTAACGAAAAGGAATACTAGGGCAAAGTGCAGGTAGGTCTTGCGTTGGCGAGTGAAATAGAGCCCTAATCCGAATAAGATGGGAACAGGAACCCAGCAGAGGTAGAAAATACCTGCCATGAAATCCATCGTCGGACAATGATGGATATGGAAGAACTCGTTGGGAGTAAGAATTCCTTCGGCTGTGGCAATACCAAAAATGCTTTTCTCGGTTTCATATAATCCTTTTACATCGATTGGATTTACCTCATAATTGGGGATAATTCGCATCCAGTCATAAGAAATTCCAAATATCGCAAAAGGGAGAAGAGCTACAACCAACTTTCGTGTAGCTCGGCTAATTAAGAATAATACTGCAATAAAGCACCCCAGTCCTATATGTTCGGGGCGAATGCCAATGAAGGCTGCAGTTACACTTATCCATGCTACAAGGGAAATGGCTAATACCATTATTTCCTTCGTAGAAGGCTTGTCAGTCATTATTTTCATATGTGATGATATTATTTTTTCATGAGTTGTCTGCGGCTGTATTCAATGCGTGCAAATGCTGTAATATTGGCAAATATAGCGATAAAGCCCATGGGGGCAATTAAAATAAGCATCGGGTCAAAAGACAGATGAGGATTTTGTGTAGCGACGATACCACATACCAGCAATCCCAGACTTGTTAAAACAACACGTTCGGGACGTTGCATAAATCCGATCTTACATTCCAGTCCAAGGCCTTCTGCACGGGCACGTACGTAACTTACCATTAATGAACCGATAAGTGCAGCAAAGGTAATAACAGCTCCTATAGGATAATTGTGTCCGATCAGGCAAAAGCAAATACCGCCTAATGTGACGAGTTCACTGTAGCGGTCGAGTACTGAATCGTACATTGCTCCAAACGTTGAAGCCATACCTCCAATACGGGCAACTTGACCGTCCATCATGTCGAAGAGCGACGAACATAAGATGATGCCTCCTGCCCATCCTATTAAATTGTAATGATTGACTTCTTGATTAATGCCTGCATAAATCAGAAGACAAGCACCTGCCAGGTTTCCCAAAAATCCGATTGTAGTTACAATGTTGGGAGTAATCCCAATTTTAATCATTCCATGAACCAAAGGATTGATGATTTTGTAAATTAATTGCTGAAGCGAGTCACGTAACTTTTTAGCTTGTTTTTTTATTTCCATGTTGGTGTGTGATTTGTTTTATTTTATTTTTTAGTTTTTCATTGATGTGTGCGTCCTTAAAGACAAATGTTTTATGCAAATTGTAGTTCCATAATACTGCAACCATTACCGATACGCTGATCTTGGCTATAATAAATGCGGTAGATTGGTTGACTGCAATGAAACTCTCTTGCTGGGTTAGAAATTCTGTCACCAGATAAGTACCCCATAAATTGAGCCCGATACTACCTATCCAGACTATTATGTACTTTATAAAAACAGGTATGGGACTACAATCTTCTGTTTGAAAAGTCCATTTATAATTAATGGCGCAATTAGTCAGACCTCCGCTGATAGACCCAATTAGAGTGGCGTATACATAATATATGTGGGCGCACTGATTTAATAAGATACTTATCAGAAAGTCTACAAATGTAGCTATTTGTGCTGAGAGCTGAGCCCGAATGAACATGAACAACCCTCCTTTTTTGCAAATGGATGTAAGTATCTTTTTCACGCGCTCAAAAATCGATACATAAGAATTACGATTCCACCGTATATTCCAGAAAGGATATCATCTGCCATGATGCCATATCCAGAAGGTAGTTTTTCGGCTTGCTTGATACCTAAAGGCTTAACTATATCAAAAAAACGGAATAGCAGAAAGGCTGCGAACATGTATCCAACGTAATGGTCCGCAGGTACAGCAAGCAAAGCAATCCATATTCCGACCATTTCGTCTATTACAACCCGAGAGGGATCTTTACCCCAATATTTTTCAGAAATACCCGATGACCAGATGCCTAAAAAAGTAAAGATACACACTAGTGCAAGGGTACATTGCAGTGTCAAATAATAATCATTGAATAAAGATGCATATCCCCACCAGATAAGTGTGGCAAGTAAAGCTCCAGCTGTACCTGGTGCTACAGGACTATATCCTGAACCGAATCCACTTGCTATCAGGTTATGGAATAATGGTATTTTAGACATGTTTATGATTTTTGATAATTATACAATTTTATTTTAAATTTGAGTGTACAAAATTACGCTTTTTCTCTGAATTGACTTTCTTAAAAATCTAAATTAATAATAGTTAATACTGCATAAAAGACGGTCTATTTGTCGTTTTTGTGCCTGCTTGATTTGTCTAAAACAATAAAGAGCAGTAATTTCGCCTCTGTTTTAGAATATAGAAAAAGCGTATTGAGATTTTTTATGGTAAAGAGATTACTCCTTATAATGGCATTTGGTGTTTGGGCTATTGGTCTGTGTGCCCAAATTCATGGGGTTGTTGTTGATTCTGATACAGGTGATCCAATTCCATATTTGAATGTTTATTATGATGGGAAAGGTATAGGTACAATCACAGATATAGATGGTAATTATTCTATTGACTATCATCCCGGATGGACTAAACTGACATTTTCAATGGTGGGATATGCTACACAAGTGATAACTGTTTCTTCTAAAACGTCAGAGCTGAATGTTAGTATGAAGTCGGATTTGGTTCTTGATGAAGTAATAGTAAAGCCTAAGCGTGAAAAATATTCGCGTAAAAACAATCCGGCAGTAGAATTAATGAAGAAGGTTATTGCTTCAAAGGAGAGGACTAACCTTGAACAAAAGGATTACTATCATTATAATAAATATCAGAAAATTACTTTCGCAATGAATAATATTACATCAGATTCGTTGCGAGAGTCATGGCTGTTTAAGAAATACCCTTTTTTCCGCGATCAGGTGGAAACATGTGATGTGACAGGTAAGAACATACTTCCGCTGTCCGTCGATGAAACTGTATCCGAAAAAATATATCGAAAAGATCCGCATTCAGAAAAAAACATTATTCAGGGTATAAATTCGACTGGAGTAAATGAACTCTTTAATACGGGAGATATGCTTACTACCGTACTAAAGGATGTTTTTCAGGATATAGATATTTATGAAGACCGTTTCCGGTTCCTGCAATATCCGTTTGATAGTCCTATGTCGGATGCAGGTATTCGTTTCTATAAATTTTATATCATGGATACGGTGTATGTGGAGCGTGACAAATGCTTCCATTTGTCTTTTGTACCCAATAATTCGCAAGATTTCGGGTTTACAGGACATTTGTATATATTGGCGGACTCTACTTATCGTGTAAAGGAGTGTAAGCTGAACTTGCCTAAGAAGACGGATATCAATTTCGTCGATAATATGATTATTGATCAGAAGTTTGGCGAATTGCCTACTGGCGAATGGACGTTGCTGGAAGATGATATGCTGTGCGAACTTTCTTATCTGAAAAAAGTCCTAGGATCTTATTTGGTAAGGCGTACAACTCGTTATTTTGATTTTGCTTTCGATCCTTTGCCCGATAAACTGTTTAAGAAGAAAGGTGAAGAGATAAAGGATGTCAATGCGATGATGCGTGATGATGAATATTGGAGCCAGTACAGGCAGGAAGATTTGACGAAGTCGGAAAGCAGAATGGGCAGTTTCGTTGATGATTTGACAAAAATTAAGGGCTTCAAGTATATTATGTTTGTCTTGAAGGCTTTTATTGAAAATTTTGTGGAAACCAGTACGCCGGATAGTAAGGTGGATATCGGACCGATCAATACTATGATTACCTCAAACTATATTGATGGTCTTCGTTTGCGTGCTTCTGCCCAGACTACGGCAAATTTAAATCCGCATTTGTTCCTGAAGGGATATTATGCTTATGGTTTCAAAGACCAGAAATCGAAATATATGGGTGAAGTGGAATATTCTTTCGATAAAAAAGGATATTTGCCACGTGAGTTCCCTAAGCATTCGGTAACTTTCACATACCAGTATGATAACATGCTGCCTTCCGACAAATTTATCAATACGGATAAGGATAATGTGTTTACATCATTGAAGGTTTGTACGGTGGACCAGTATAATTACGAGCGTAAGGCTACCATAAAATATGAGCGTGAGCGTGAATTTGGCTTTAAGACAACAGCCATGATTCGTTATGCCAATTATGAACCCTGTGGCGAATTGTTCTATCGTACGATGGCTGGAGAAAGTGCTTTGCAGGCACAGATAGCCGACCAGCAGCTTCAGGGACAGAAATGGGTGCGTTCTCCGTTTAATACGCATGATATTACGGTGGCAGAAGCATCTTTGGGCTTCCGATATGCCCCGGGAGAAACATTTGTAAATACCAAACAGCGACGGTTGCCTATTAATTTGGATGCTCCGGTATTTACGTTACAGCATACCTTGGCGTTGAAAGGTGTGTTGGGCGGAGATTATACGTATAACGTAACGGAGGCAAGTGTATACAAACGTTTCTGGTTCAGTTCGTGGGGAAATGTTGATGCCCGCCTGAAAGGAGGAATCCAGTGGAATAAAGTTCCTTTTCCGTTGCTGATTATGCCTGCTGCCAACCTCTCTTACATTATTGAAGATGAAACCTTCAATTTGATAAATAATATGGAGTTCTTGAACGACCGTTATGCTTCGTTGGATGTTTCATGGAATATGCAGGGTAAATTATTCAATCGTATTCCGTTACTAAAAAAATTGAAGTGGCGTGAATTTATCGGGGTAAAATGTTTGTGGGGAACTCTGACGGATAAAAACAATCCCTTTCTGGAACGCAATAGGAATGATGATGTCTTGATGATGTTTCCGGGGCATTATGATGAGACAGGTAGATATAATTACTCTAGTCACGTGATGGATCCTAAAAAACCGTATGTTGAAATTTCGGCGGGAATACATAACATCTTCAAACTTTTGCATATAGAATATGTACGTCGTCTGAATTACAACAATCTTCCGACTGCAAACAAGTGGGGTATTCGTTTTATGATCCGTACCGTATTTTAATTTTTCTGCCAAAATTACCTGAAGTGCTAAACTTTTTGTAATTTTGGCATATCTTATGACTACGAGATATGATAAAATCGGAAATACAAAATATAAAATTGCGATTTGGTATTATTGGTAATGCCGAAGGCCTGAATCGGGCTATCGATATTGCTATGCAAGTGGCTCCTACAGACTTGTCGGTTCTGGTAACTGGAGAGAGTGGAGTCGGTAAGGAGAGTTTCCCCCAAATTATTCATCAGTTTAGCCGTCGGAAGCATGGTCCATATATAGCGGTGAACTGTGGTGCGATACCTGAAGGAACAATCGATTCAGAACTTTTCGGTCACGAAAAAGGGGCATTTACCGGAGCTATCAGTGATCGTAACGGCTATTTTGCAGAAGCCAATGGAGGTACAATTTTTCTGGATGAGGTGGGTGAGCTTCCTTTGTCTACACAGGCTCGCCTGCTTCGTGTACTTGAATCAGGTGAATATATTAAGGTGGGATCATCAAAAGTACAGAAAACAGATGTGCGCATAGTTGCCGCTACTAACGTCAATTTTACGGATGCTATTGCAGAAGGACGTTTTCGTGAAGATTTGTATTATCGTTTGAATACAGTTCCGATCAAGGTACCTCCTTTGCGTGAACGTCCCGATGATATCACATTGTTGTTTCGTAAATTTGCTTCCGACTTCGCCGAAAAATATCATATGCCGGCCATTCAGTTGACTGATGATGCAAAACGTATGCTTGTTTCTTATTCGTGGCCAGGAAATATTCGTCAGTTAAAGAATATAACAGAACAAATCTCTATTATTGAAACCAATCGTGATATTACGGCTGATATCCTACAAGGTTATTTGCCGGCTCAACCAGCTTCTCGTTTTCCCGCTCTATTGGGGGGAAAGAGTACATCGGGGGGAAAGAGTTTTGAAAGTGAGCGTGAAATCCTTTATCAAGTCTTGTTTGATATGCGCCGGGATGTGACCGAGTTGAAGAAGTTGGTACATGATATTATGGCAGAGAGAGGAGGTTCTCAGGTAGCTCATTCGGCCGATACTTCTCCTGTTCATTATTTACAAAATTCAGTTGGAGTGGTACAGGAACCTCCTGTTGTGATGACTTCTATGCCTGTGGTCAATACCGCTGTTCCGGCGGTTAATCATATAACTCCGGTCAAAGTGAGTACTCCCGAAGAAGTCCCTGAAGTACAGGATACTGCGGAATATGTGGAAGAGAATCTTTCATTGGATGAGGTTGAAAAAGAAATGATCCGAAAAGCGTTGGAACGTCATCATGGAAAACGTAAGAATGCAGCAAATGATTTAAAAATATCAGAGCGTACGCTCTATCGTAAAATAAAGGAATATGGGCTTGATTAAAAAGTTTTATAAACGGCTTTCAATATTGTCAGTGGTTGTTTGTTTATTGACCGCATGTACTATATCGTATAAATTTAATGGTGCTTCAATCAATTATGATAAGGTGAAGACTATTTCTTTCGAAAACTTTCCAAACCGTTCAGCTGCATTTGTTTGGGGTCCCATGGAGTCTATGTTTAACACAGCCTTGCAAGATATATATATGCAGCAGACTCGTCTGAAACAAATTAAGCAAGGAGGAGATTTGGAACTCTCGGGTGAGATTACCAATTATGATGCATATAATAAAGGTGTTGGTTCGGATGGTTATTCTACAATGGCAGAATTGCGAATGACGGTCAATGTTCGCTTTGTTAACAATACCAACCATGCGGAAGACTTTGAACAGCAGTTCTCCGCCAGTCGTGAGTATAACGCTAGTCAGCAACTGGCCAGTGTACAGGAAGATCTGGTTAATCAGATGATTGATGAAATTGTAGAGCAAATATTCAACGCTACCGTGGCAAACTGGTAATTTATTCGGGAATGATTCAGCAACGTTTATATGAATGGATACGGCATCCAGAATACTTGAATAAGGACAGCTTATCCGAGTTAAGGGGCTTGTTGGCTCGTTATCCCTATTTTCAGACGGTTCGTTTGCTTTATCTCAAAAACTTGTTTTTGCTGCAAGACAGCAGTTTTAAGGAAGAACTGCAAAGAAGTGCACTATATATAGCCGATTTGAGTGTACTTTTCTATTATATCGAAGGTGAGCGTTTAATTATCAAGCAGCATTCTTCAAAAAAAGAACGACCAGAAGGAAAAGTATCATCCGATCGTACCTTGGATTTGATAGATCGTTTTTTGTCCGATTTGTCGGAAGAGCCTGCTATGGAGTTACCTTTGCCTGCGGAGGTAAGTGTTGATTATACTTCTATTTTGTTGCAGGAACCGGATGAAGTGTCCGATAAACCGCTGATGAAGGGTCAGGAACTGATTGACAGCTTTATTGAAAAATCAAAAGAAGTGTCGGCCGCCACTTCTATTCCGGCAGATTCTTTGCTTCAAGAGTCTGAAGATAATTTGGACGACAAAATTAAGGATTCTGATTCAGAGGAAGTAAACTTGCCAGCCACAGATCCTTCGGAAGAGCACCCTGTGAAGGGAAATTTATCGACTACAGAAATAACAGAATCTGATGATTTACGGAAAACAGACAAAACGGAAGAAGAATCCTCCGTTTCGCAGCGGGGAATTGAAGAGCAAGATAATGATTTGGATGAAAGTTATTTTACCGAAACACTGGCAAAAATCTACGTAAAACAGCAAAGATATGATAAAGCCCTTGAAATTATTAAAAAATTAAATTTGAAATATCCAAAAAAAAATGCTTACTTTGCAGACCAAATAAGATTTTTGGAGAAATTGATTATTAACGCTAAATCAAAATAAAAGAAAATGTATTTATTATTTGTTGGATTAATCGTACTTGCAGCTGTATTGATGTGCTTTGTCGTATTGATACAGAATTCTAAAGGAGGAGGACTTTCTTCTAGTTTTGCTGCTTCAAATCAGATTATGGGCGTTCGCAAAACAACAGATTTCATTGAAAAACTGACTTGGGGATTAGCTATTTTTATGGTTGTAGTAAGTATTGCAACTGCTTATGTAATTCCTAGTGCTCATGAAGGTTCATCTGTTATTATGGATCAGGCTGTAAAAGAACAGAAGACAAATCCGTTGAATGCTCCTGCAGGATTTGCTGCTCCTCAGTCGGATGCTGCGACAGATCAGCCTGCTGCTGCTCCTGCTGCTAAAGATTCTGCTGCTAATTAATAAAAATATATTGCAGAATGAGCGATTCTTCTTATGGGAGGAATCGCTTTTTTATTGTCTTCCGTTCCTTTTAGGGGATGATTCTTAAAGTTGGATAACTTTCGTTTATTGGACTCTTTCTTCTTATTTCAACGTGAATTCGACGAACTGTGAATCTTTTGAGAGATTGTTTGTGGACGGCATACAAATATAACCAAGTTGAAAGTAACATGAAAGGAACATTGATGTCACTTTCAGACAAACTATTCCTCAGAAACGAGCCATTATCGAAACCGTCTCAAATAGCATAAGTGGAATATTCAAGGTATAGAACCTTTGATAATTCTATTGTCAACCTATTGAGTGCAATTGCAGCATATTGCTGTTTCCCAAAGAAGCCGTGTTTCAATGTCACGAGAACTATTGACACACAGTTTACATTGTTTCAAATTGGTCACTCACGTTAAATTTAATGTAATCAGAAATTGTTTCATGTCAAATATGCTTTTTCCAATGATTGAGAAATATCAATATTAATCCATATCAGGCGCAAATTATCAGACGATTCTTTTATTTCTCCTGTAGTTTAAGAAATGAACATCCGAGCATATTTCCATCTTCCTCCCTCAAATGCATGGCGCCACCCCTACATACCTTCCATGCTTTGCAGTCAAAGCATGTTCCCTGTTTCATCCATTTCCGATTTCTAAAAGGTACAAAACGGTTATTCCATACGTCCATAAAATTATCCGTATAGATATTCCCTTGCTCATGATTGCTCCGAATACTCAAACACCCAGTGATAGCACCATCATAACGGACAGAAGCTATATTGATACCTGCTCCGCAGAAAAACGGAAAATCACGAACAATCATCTCATACGGTCCAAGATAACCCTCGCAAGAATAAGAAAGGGCAATTCTCTTCTTGTACCTTACCTGCTTGATAAATTCCATAAGCTGCCTGAATTGGCTTGGAGAAAGCTGTAGCTCCTGATTGCCAGAAGCCCGCCCCATAGGAAATACCGTGAAAATACGCCATTTCTTTACACCCAATAAGCGAAGAAAACCTAGGAACGAACCAAGAGTATAAAAGTTTCTGGCATTGACACAGGTTATAACATCCCAGGTCAAAGATGACTCTTTCAAAGCTTCAATAGCACGGACTGCACGCTGGAAACTCTGCTCGTTTCCTCTCATCCAATTATGCTCACTTTCTGAACCATCAAGACTGACAGAGATCGATTTCAGTCCGGCATCTATTAGTTCCTGAAGTTTGCTCTTGTCCAAAAGCATGCCATTAGTAACCATTCCCCAAACAAACCCACGACGTGTTATTTCACGCCCACATGCTACAATGTCTTGCCTCATCAAAGGTTCTCCACCTGTAGTAACTATCATGATCTTGGCAGGATCTTTTTCTGCCGCCACCTCATCAAGTACCTTTGAAAAATCTTCGAACGGCATATCTTGTGGCATATCATCTTTCCGACAGTCACTGCCACAATGCAAACAGTTAAGATTACATCGTAACGTACACTCCCAAAATATCTGTTGCAAAAGTCTGCGTTCTGTCCTTATATTGATAAAATCCTGTATATTCATATTCATCAATTTATCCGTGGATCTGGCCCATTCACATCTGGTATAGGCTCATCTATAAAATACTGAAGTCTATTACGTAATTCTTTACGTTGTTGGTTTCTCCTTTCAATCTCATGCGCCTCATGCATAAATTCTTTGACATCCAGATTTTCTCTGTCTAAACGACCGTTCTCTTTATACCACGAAGGGGGACCATATACGCATGGAATACGCTCATCGACCAAATCGTCATCTATAAGATTGATGGACACATCAACATCGTAAAATACAGGAATGTTATTACGCTTTTCTGGAATTTCATACGTTTTATCCTCTATTTCACTTTTTGTTTGTATCACGTTGTCATTTGGGGATTTGTGCACCTTGCCCAAAATGCTCAAAATACATTTTTTTATATTATCTATTATCATTTTGTGCTGTTCATTGTATTAATACCATTTGGTTTCAATATGTTATTCCACTTTTAATGCAAAGTGTAGATAAACATTTTATAATCTCGTTCATATGTATTTCTATTTCACCTAAAGTATCGGATACTTTCACATGGGTCTTAGCTGGATAAGTAATATGACTTTCCACATAAAGAATAATTATTTGATAATAAATTCATTAACAAAGAATTATCTTTCAATATATTTTTCATTATGCAAAAAATACCAGCAATAAATTTGTTACATAAAAGATCTGAACTAAAAATTAATTGGAAACCGGACGAATATAATACCCCTGATAACGATAAAAATAATCCAGATGATGATGATTCCTACTAAAATATAAATATACGGCCTTCTGATTATCTCCTTCAACAGGAGTAGCAGTCCAATAACACCCATACATTTCATCCGATCCCGTTGCATAAAAATCGGTTGCCGGAAGATAAATAGAATTCCCATTAGGGCCAGTAATTAAAAAACCTTTACTTGCATTTGATTCTGTCCACGTCCATTTACCATATTCGAGAAGTTCTTCAAACTCCGACTCTCTTGGAATACGCCAGGTAGCACCCCATTCAACACAGGCCACATCATAACGTGAGTTTCCAGAAATATCACCTATTTTCTTCTTATTCGTCTTGGAATTTTTCTGAGTAAACTTATACTTCATAGTTTTCTCACCCCAGGCATAACTCATGCCACAATCATCTGTAGTTGATGCAAAAACATTACAGGTTGCCCATTTCAAACCACTTGGCAATCCTAAATCTACATACTCATGACCGTTGATCATTCCCGTTGATTGACTCCTTGCTGATAAAGGAAAAACAAATAAAAGACACAAATACAATATCCCACTTTTAATCCAAAGCGCAGATAGACATTTCATAATTCTGTTCATATCTTTAATATTTTAACGTGAGTTCGACGGATTGTAAATGTAAATTGGTGATTAGTGAAAATTGTCGTATCTTTATAAAGGGTACAAAATAAAAAATTGCGAACAATAATCGCTATGATGACCAAAAGCGAAGTTATAGAATTATTTTGTATGACAGATGATTTTTGTAAGTTTTTTTGATGACATAATGACAAAATTATACGCTTAAATCCACCGTAAAGCGCACGTATCACCGTTTCGTGACTTGGAATATCGTTGTCCGAAATATTTCTATCAGGAAATGATCTGCAAACATATGAACCATCTTTTTCCAAAGGTTTCTCTTATAACCGTTTTACCGAGCTAGGAAAAGAGGTATCTTTGATAATTTTGTTGTTAACTTATTGAGCACAATTGCAGCATATTGCTGTTTCCCAAAGAAGCCATGTATCAATGTTACGAGAACTATTGATACACAGCCTGCATTGTTTTAAATTCGTAGAACTCACGTTATTTACAGTTTTTCCTTTAGCTAGTTCTCTATGGTTGTAGTCTGCTACATAGAGTTTTTATCTGAAAGATATTCATTTCTTTGCATACAGCTTTTGTTGCATAACTTTTTTAAGTAGAAATGACGGTTTAGCTTTGTGCGGACATGACAATAAAAAAGACCACCCTGTTGCCAGAGTGATCTTTTTCAGATTAGTGTTTTGAGATAATTATTTCTTGAAATATCTGTTGTACAGACCTTCGAAACCTTTACCGTGACGAGCTTCGTCTTTAGCCATTTCGTGAACTGTATCGTGGATTGCATCCAGATTCAGCTGTTTTGCACGAGTAGCGATACGTTTCTTGTCTTCGCAAGCACCGCATTCAGCGTTCATACGTTTTTCCAGGTTAGTCTTGGTATCCCATACGCAGTCACCCAGCAATTCAGCGAATTTAGCAGCGTGTTCTGCTTCTTCCCATGCATAGCGTTTGAAAGCTTCAGCTACTTCAGGATAGCCTTCGCGATCTGCCTGGCGGCTCATAGCCAAGTACATACCAACTTCTGTACATTCACCCATGAAGTGATTGTTCAGGTCTTTGATCATTTCGTCGTCGCAACCTTTAGCTACACCGATTACATGTTCGTCAACGAACTGCAAACCGCCTTCTGCTGATTCTTCAAGTTCTTTGAATTTAGAAGCAGGAGCTTTACACATAGGGCATTTTTCAGGAGCTGTTTCACCTTCATAGATGTAACCACATACAGTACAGATAAATTTTTTCATAAGTCAAAAAAGTTTTAATTATTAGTTAATATTTCATTTAGCCTTGTAGGCCTTTAATTTTCATGTCTTTGTTCCTGACATTCCGGACAGATTCCTTTATAATAACGGTGCGTTTCTTCTACCTGAAATCCATTTTGTTTCAGTGATTCTATTTCTTCACTTTCCAGTTTCATCGGAATGTCGTATATTTTTCCGCATGTCTTGCATTGAAAATGGGCATGCATTGAGGTATCACCATCAAAACAGGCATTACGTTCGTCGATGGTTAACATGCGCGCTGCTCCATGTTCGATAAACAATTTCAGTGTATTATACACGGTTGTTTTCGATAGGGTAGGTATATCTTTACATAATGCAAGGTATATCTCGTCGATACACGGATGAGTATGATGCTTCAACAAGTAGTCCATAATGGCTATGCGCTGTACAGACGGCTTGATGTTGTAACTAAGCAGATATTCGTAAACGTTCATGTTATTCTTTATATTTTTGTAATTGTTACAATTTTAATTCTTTGGCAAAGATATAAACATTTTCTTAAATATCAAAGCAAAGTTAGTTTTTTTATTTTTCTCCTTTCAGTCTGTAAATAATTCCTATCTTTGCAAAGTTACATTATTTATATAACAATTTATATGAAATATGGTTTTGTAAAAGTGGCAGCAGCGATACCTTTGGTGAAGGTTGCCGACTGCCAGTTCAATGCACAGCAGGCAGGCAGACTGATTAGTGAGGCTGATTCGAAAGGAGTTCAGGTAATCATTTTTCCGGAATTGAATCTTACGGGATATTCATGCGGTGATTTGTTCGGACAGTCTTTGTTACTTGAGCAGGCCGAAATGGCTTTGATGCAGGTGATGAACGAAACTCGCCAGCTGGATATAATATCTATAGTAGGAATGCCTGTAACCGTCAATTCTACGTTAATGAATTGTGCAGTTGTTTTACAGCGCGGAAAAATACTAGGAGTGGTTCCTAAAACATATTTGCCTAACTATAAGGAATTTTATGAGCAGCGCTGGTTTGCCTCCTCGAGTGCGCATGCCGATAATACAATGGTGCGTTTGTGCGGTCAGCAGGTGCCGGTCAGTGCGAATTTGATTTTTGAGTCTGTGGATTTATGTTTCGGTATAGAAATCTGCGAAGACGTATGGGCTACCATTCCTCCAAGTTCAAAATTGGCTCTTCAGGGGGCAGATGTGATTTTCAACATGTCAGCCGATACGGAAAATATCTGTAAGCATCAGTATCTGCGCTCGCTTATTGCTCAGCAGTCGGCACGTTGTTTGGCAGGATATGTGTTTGCGTCTTCCGGTTTCGGAGAATCAACGACCGATGTTGTTTTTGCGGGCAATGCCTTTATCTATGAGAATGGTACATTGCTGGCGGCTTCCGAACGATTTTCTTTCGAGGAGCAACTGGTTTTCAGTGAAATTGATGTAGAGCGTTTGCGGAACGAGCGTATGCTGAATACTACATTCTCTGCCAGTGTGCGGGCTTACAAGGATTGTCCGGTGAAGCGCATTCCGGTAGAACTCGCTCAGACAGGAGAGGAATGTACGCTGACTCGTCCGGTTGAACCTCATCCGTTTGTTCCGGAAGGTGGAAAGTTGCTCGATGAGCGCTGTGAGGAGATTTTTTCCATTCAGGTAGCCGGACTGGCAAAACGTCTGGTGCATACTGGATGTAAGACGGTGGTTGTCGGAATTTCCGGGGGACTGGACTCTACGCTTGCGCTGCTGGTATGTGTAAAAACGTTCGATAAATTAGGATTGTCGCGTGAAGGGATTGTCGGTATAACCATGCCGGGATTCGGTACGACCGACCGTACGTATCACAATGCATTGGATTTGATGCGCTCTTTGCAGGTCACGACCCGCGAAATCAGCATACGAGATGCGTGCATTCAGCATTTTAAAGATATCGATCACGATATGTCTGTACACGATGTAACGTATGAAAACGGTCAGGCGCGAGAACGCACTCAGATTCTGATGGATTATGCCAATAAAGTCGGGGGACTGGTCATTGGTACGGGAGATCTTTCAGAACTGGCGTTGGGCTGGGCTACATACAATGGCGACCATATGTCGATGTACGGAGTCAATGCAAGTATTCCGAAAACACTGGTCCGCTATCTGGTTACTTGGGTGGCAGAAACGGGAGTGGACGAAGAATCACGTACTACATTGCTTGATATTATTGATACACCTATTAGTCCCGAATTGATTCCTGCCGATGAAAACGGAAACATCAAGCAGAAAACGGAAGATTTGGTAGGTCCATACGAGTTGCACGATTTCTTCCTGTTCCATTTCTTGCGTTTCGGTTTTCGTCCGGCGAAGATTTTTTATTTGGCAGAAATTGCTTTCCGTGATGTATACGATAAAGAAACAATTAAAAAATGGCTTACAAACTTCTGTCGTCGTTTCTTTAATCAGCAATTTAAGCGTTCTTGTCTGCCCGATGGCCCTAAGGTTGGTTCTGTTTCTTTGAGCCCTCGTGGTGACTGGCGTATGCCAAGTGATGCAAGTTCGGCTTTGTGGTTGCAGGAATGTGAGCAGTTGTAATTCTTACTATTATCCTGACGAAAGATCTTAAGAGATATGCTGGAGGCGATTTTGGACTTCCAGCATATATTAGAAACTATTAGATGTTTCGGTACAGGATTACCCTTTCACGCCCTTCACTTGTGTGATAACTCGTCGTTTATAGGTGGAATCTTTTTTAGGAATCGGCATCATACTTATGATTTAGAATACACATTTTTCGTTGCTTTTTCAGAATGTATCTGCTGGGATAGTTTGGAATCTGTTACTACATTCTGGTTCGTTTTGACTTTATCATCTATACATTTTTTTGCATAGTGGGGTGGTGAGCTTAAAAAAACTTGTTTGTTCGCCTATCTGTTCTGCAGAGCATATCCGGTATTTTTTCCCGTTTCTTTCTTCTACATTATATCTATATCTTTTCTTTTTCGCATAAAATTTCATCATTTTTCTGTTCCAGACCGTACTATTACGCGGTGTCTAGGAAAATTTTCTTTCGTATTTCCTTCGGTTTCTCCCGTTGCTGTTGCATGTTTTTGTACAAAACTTTTTGGAATTTGTACAAAACAGAATATTTTTTGTATAAAAACCGGAGGAAATTCCGGCATGTTTTTTCAGGCTTTCCGTGATTTCTTTATTCATACTCCGGATTTTTTTTGGGGCGTTCCCTGTCTTTTTGAGTGAAAGAGTCCGGTTTTCTCATTTACCTATCCGTTTTTTAAGAGTGTTTTTCTACCTTGTCGGTTATGATTCTCTTGTTTCTTTTCCATCAGTCTGTCTTTTTTTCCGTATTCTTTCGATAAAAATCCATTTTTTCAGAATGGACCATCTTTCCGGATATACATTTTTTCTCTTTTTGTCTGGATCTTTTCATATTTTTTCGGATGCTCCGGCAGATTTTTCTGTCTTGCCTCGCATCCTTTTCTGCATTTTTCCGTCCGTCTGCAAAAAAATCTGTTGCTTTTTCATCCGGATCATCCGTTCTTTTGAGACTTTTTTCATTTCGTCGGAATAATTTTTCCTGTCCTTTTTATGTGGAGCTGAGAAAATTTTCTGTCTGTTTCCATAATTTTTTTGCTTTCTTGAAACTTTTTTGAAAGAAAAATCCGCTTTTTGGGGTTTCCATTACCCAATTTCGGACATGTTTTTCCTCGTCATCGGGCTAATTTTTATGTTTTTTCCCGACCGGGGAAAGAAATTTTTCTCCCAGTTTTCATCATTTTCGCACTTCTTCCGGGACTTCCCGGCTGGAAAATCCGCATTTTCCGGCATGAATTTTCCGTCCGACCGGATATTTTCTCCTTTTTCCGGGAGTATTTTCCGCTCCATCCGGCAGGAATTTTCACCTTTCCGGCTCATTTTTGCACG
>ERZ1673698.1885-NODE-1885-length-16846-cov-81.707701_pt1 | contig 16846 bp, 18 predicted proteins | sample MGYA00580228_ERZ1673698 | MGnify/ENA primary metagenome ERZ1673698 (study PRJEB41218, sample SAMN15661768) | gut metagenome | host: Homo sapiens | place: Canada: London | collected 2015-08-20/2019-03-30 | study: EMG produced TPA metagenomics assembly of... | reverse complement strand
AAGTCCCTGCTTCCCTCCACACCTATCCTATCGGCGGCCACGGCTGGGGCTTCCGCGACAGCTTTACCTATAAGCGCCAATGGACGGGAGAATTAGAAAAATGGCTGAGAGAAATACTGTAAAAAAGCAAGGAGGCGTGTCAAAACAAAAATGACTGCTCCTAAAAGTTACAGATAGTAATTATAACACTTAAAAGGGTCGTATCAAGCTCTGTATGGAGTAATGATACGACCCTTTCTTTAGTCTTTTAGGATGCTCAATTTTCAGATTATAAGTTCATATTTCCAAAAACTGAATTGGGACACACCCACTTTCTATTTCCAATAAACACCTGCATCTTTATCTGCAGAAGAAAAAAAAACAGGCATTCGTTTCTCTTATCGCTTATTTTCTTGCGCCAAGCTGAATATCCAAGTGATACAAAGCCACATCACCACCCAGCTTGATCTTGTCCAAAATACCTTGAACGGTAGCTTCCTCTTCCACCTGCTCGCGTACAAATCCCCACAAGAAATCCTGAGAAGCCTTGTCCTTTTCAGCAGAAGCAACATCTACCAGTTTGTCAATCAATTCGGAAACATGGCATTCATGCTTGTATACATGCTCGAACACATCCAGCGGAGAAGCCCATTCCTGAGGAACAGCATCCACAGCCCCCACCTTGGCTTGTCCGCCACGTTTCATCACATATTGCGCCAACACATCAGCATGATCACTCTCCTCATGAGCCTGCGCTTTCATCCATGAAGCAAAACCTTCATAGCCTTTCGCAGCGAAGAAATAAGACATGGAAAGATAAAGATTGGCCGACCACATTTCGGCTACAATCTGAGCATTAATTGCGTCTTGTAATTTTTGTGAAATCATAATTCTTTTATTTTTAGTTAAATTGTAACTGTTGCAAATATATAATTTTTCTAGCGATTAACACTATGTCCGTTCACCTTTGTATAAAAATTATATTTTATCTCATCCAAGTCTTTGCGATTCAAAAGAAAAGTCTTACCTTTGCACCCGCTAATACGGGTTATTAGCATTAATTCAAATCATTAATTATAAAAACATTATTTAGAAATGGCAACTAAAATCAGATTGCAAAGAAACGGACGCAAAAGCTATGCGTTTTATTCAATCGTTATCGCAGACGTAAGAGCTCCACGTGATGGTAAATTTACTGAAAAAATTGGTACTTACAACCCTAATACCAATCCTGCCACAGTAGATTTGAATTTTGAACGCGCACTTCATTGGGTAATGTGCGGTGCACAGCCTACTGACACAGTACGTAACATCTTGTCAAAAGAAGGTGTTTACATGAAAAAGCACTTGCTGGGCGGTGTTGCCAAAGGCGCATTCACAGAAGCAGAAGCTGAAGCTAAATTCGAAGCTTGGAAAAACAACAAACAATCCGGTCTGGCTACTTTGAAGGCTAAACTGGACGAAGCAAAGAAAGCTGAAGAAAAAGCTCGTTTGGAAGCTGAAAAGAAAGTAAATGAAGAAATTGCCAAGAAAGTAGCTGAGAAGAAAGCTGCTGAAGCCGCTGCCAAAGCTGAAGCAGAAGCCGCTAACGCTCCTGCTGAAGAAGCACCTGCTGCTGAAGCTACTGAAGCTCCTGCTGAAGCATAATTCAATTTTACTTCAAAAAGAACAGCTCCTCTGATCTATATCGGAGGAGTTTTTTTATGCTCTTATCCGAGGAATCAAAGGGAGTTTATCTCATCTTCCGAAAGTCCGGTAACTTTTGCGATTTCAGCTATGGAAAGCCCGGCATTCTTTAAATTTCCTGCAATAGTTTGGGCTTTCATCCATTCACCTTTCGCAATGCCTTCCTCCATCCCTTTCACAAGTCCTTCCTCCATCCCTCTCGCAATGCCTTTCTGAATAGCTGTATCAATCACATTGTTCCAATCTCTATATACTTTCAAACTCTCCTCATAGGCATAAAGGTTCTCTTTTGAGAACTGAGCAATTTCGGCAGCCTCAAACAGCCGGTTGAACACACGTTCTTGAAGGGAAGTAGGACGTTCCATCAAACGGGCCAGATTCTTGAGCACAAACATCCATTTATCAAACAACGTATCCAACTCCTGCTCGGTTTTATGGAATTTAGGCATTTCCAGATACACAAAAGTCAGTTTGTCAAAAAACACTTCATGAGTAGTTGTATCCATCAGCTTCACTTCATGGCGGAAGCCGGAAGACGAAACATCATCCAAGGCAAAATTCAAGATACCGATCACATACACTGCTTTCAGTTCATAGTTCCAGATTTCCCCTTTAATAGCCTGTTCCCTGATAGGATAGGTAGCATAATAAATACTCCGGTCCTTGAAAAACTGTTGCTCCCCTCTCTGCATTTCTATCAGAATCTTTTCTCCTTTTTCATTTTCACAATAGACATCAAAGACAGCCCGGCGGTCAGTCTCTTTGCTGCCCAGATGCTCTGTATTCAAGTAGATGACATCCTCAATGACCTGCTTGCCATCGAACAAGGCATTCAAGAAGCCAATAAGAATCTCTTTGTTCAAGTCGGTTCCAAACAATAATTTGAATGCAAAGTCCGTATAGGGATTTACATATCTTTCACGCAATCCTTCACTACACATAAGCGTTTGATATTTAAAGTTATTTTAATTCTGTTGAAAGCAGTTCAATACAAAGGAACGAAAAAAAGCGGATTTCAAGAAAGTTATCTGCTAATAAATTGTTAATGTTCCAATATGTCACTCACCTCTATAGGGGGAAAGCGTTTATACAAAGACGGAAATAACTGTATAAAGAGTTTCGTAATAAAAAAGAAAAAGGGCTGTTCCGCCGGTCAACTCCTTATGTTTTTAACTTACAGTCTGTAAATATTCAAAGAAATATCATTCAACAGATTTAAGATCATTACTTTTCTACCCCCCAAAATGAGTTCACATTCTCTACTTATAAACTGTAAGCAACAATAAAGAAACGTGTCCAAAAACTAGAATGACTGCTCCGAAAAGTTACAGATAGTAACTATAACACTTAAAAGGGTCGTATCAAACTCTGTATGGAGTAATGATACGACCCTTTCTTTAGTCTTTTAGGATGCTCAAATTTCAGATTATAAGTTCATATTTTCAAAAACTGAGTTTTTGACACCCACTTTATTTATCTTCAAGTTTAAAACCTTATTTTGTTACTTCAGGTTCACCTTGCAGTTCAAATTTAGCATTTCCTAAACCTTTGAAAGTATAAGTATAAGTAAATGTTTCAAGCCCATTATACACTTTTGCAGAAATGACATAGAAACAATCAACCCCACTTACTTGCGCGCCGGCTGTAGGATACTCTGTTGCCAAGATCAATTCAATACCCTCCTGAACCATAGACAACAAATAAGCCTCAGCCTCTTTATCATCTGCCGGAACCACCCCGTCGGGGTCATTCGAACGGCGTTTAGCCAACTGGATATTGAAGTTTACATAATAAGAGCTGCCACCGAACCAGTATTCCGAGTTTCCATATTTGGCATCCATATACCCAGCATCTTTATTCGCTTTCACCCAATTTTCCAAAATCAAATAATCTTCGGAAGCCAATGATTTCGTTACCGTCGGATCAAACAACCACTCGGTTCCATTATGTACAAAATTCACTTTTTCTTTCAGTTCAATATTGTTATTCAGAACCCATGTACCCTCCTTGAACAAATACTCGTCCACCTCAATCGTCGTTACCTTATTATAATATTTGTACATGACGGCTTTTGAATCCCCTTCCTGGGCATATGGAAATTTCTGAGCCAGGAACTGGGGCAGATAATTCTCCGGAGCATCCGAAGTGCTGAAGTTATCATGACTGCCCGGGCTTCCCATAGCGTCATAATCGGCAGGAGTCACTACAACCAATCTGCTATCTTCTTTAACCTTCCAAGCCGTTCCGTCAAACTGATACAATGCATTATAAGGCTTTTCATTCGTCGGAGCCAATACAGCCGATGAAATACTTACATTATCGAGCTGAACAGTCGTGGTTTTCGCCTTGGGCCCCTCGCCTACATAGCGGAACGCAACATAAACGCTTTTACCATTGTATGCCTCCAGACCGGCTTTCCCTACATTCACAAAATTATCGTTGTAGCCGTTGGCAGGCCCTTCAGGGAAAGTGAACTGGTCTTTCACGCTAGTCCACTGTGCCATATCAATCGAACCATTTCCCGCATATGTATCGGAAACCAATACATCCAGACAATCCGCATTATAGTATCCGAACTTTATGTCGAAAGACAGTCCGGCATCTTTGCTTGTCACTGCTACTGCCGGAGAAACAAGCCAAGTATCCACCTCACCCTCAAAGCCATTGGCCGAGAATTGTGCGTAACCATTACTACTATAGTTTTTTCCCTGCCATTTTCTATCGCCTTTCAGAGTCACCTGCTCCCAGCCTTCCAACACGATATCCTCATTGGCCGTAACCGACTCAAAGTCCTGAGAGTACAAGTCCTCCCCTGCAAATTCTGGATCAACATCGTCATATTTGTAATCTACCAGCACAAGATCACCTTTTGCCGCATCCTTATACTGACCGGCCAGCCACTCGGGCAGTACGGTAGCCGGAGCATGTGCCGGAGCCAGGAACTTCACGGGAGAGCCTTCGCCCCACAGGGCCTCATAATCCTTATCCCCCAAAGAAGTATTAGTCACTGTCCTATACTCCAGTACGTAATCGGAAGGAGTATTCTGATAGTTATAGGTCACTCCTACCGAAGAGCCTTTCCCCCATGAAGGCAACATCTTCGCGATGATGGAAGGAACATACTTCTCGGCCGATGCAAACTCGTTCAAAGCCTTATCCGTCTTGACGGCATTCGCCAATGCTTTTTCAGCATCCGAAGTGGCAGCCTTCACCGCTGCAGAGCTGATTGTTTCATAATCGGTATCAGTCAGTACATATTCAGCCATCGTCTGGGTATTGGTCGTACCTTCCGCATCGATATCATTATAAATCTCGTCCATGGGGTCACATGCCGTAACAAAGACTCCCAGCAGAGACCATGCAATTAAATTATATTTAAACTTCATACTTGTTGACTATTTAAAGATTAAAAGATTACTTTAAAGCCGGCAGACCATGTAGTACCGAAACCGTAATATACCAATGCAGTCTTCCAGTCATGGTTCGTACCATCCTTGGCATCGGCAATGTATTCTGTATTCATCAGATTGTATACATTACTGTATACGATGGCACGGATATCTTTCGTGATGTTGAAACGATAGTTCATGCCCAAGTCGATAGTTCCGTAATCGGGCAACTTCCAAGAGTCGATACCTGCATCTGCCTCATTCACACGGTTCTGAGGGTCGAAGTCGGCATAGTTCTTGCCGAAGAAGTTATAATCGGCCGAGATTTTGAATCCCTTGAACGGTTCCCAAGAAGCACTCAGCGCAGAAGTGAGCTGTGCGGAGTTACCCACATGGACATCTTTCAGATAAGCGTCATAGTTTCCGATAGGATTATTCGCCTCGTCATACATTGTGAAATGGATATCGTCTTTCCATTTCCAGTCACCCAGAGAGAACATACCTTTCAGTTCAAGAGTATTGACAGGACGGTAAGTCGCCTCCAGCTCCACACCCATGTGGACTGCGTCCAAGCCTGTAAGGTTGGCATATTCCTGACCGATCTTACGGCGCAAGGACTTATCCATCCATTGAGTGTAATAACCGTTCAGCGCAATGTTCACCTGCTCCGTGCTGAATCCGTAACCCAATTCGAACGTAGTAATTTTCTCGTAGGGTACGTCTTTTTCGGGAGCTGCCGTGTTGCTTGCAAAGACTGAGTTGAAGAAAGGGGCACGGGTAAAATAACCTGCGTTGATAAAGACATTGTGGTTTTCATTGAACTTGTAATTGAAACCACCCTTCACGCTCCAAGGCAGGAAGTTTTGAAGACTGGAAACCCGGTCCAGCTTGTCTGCTCCCGTAGCAGAATATCTGGCATCCGTACCTCCACGGTCATCGTAACGGTAAGCTTCCTCGGTCAATGAGGCGGACAAGAATCCCGACCATTTATCCGTATTATACTCGGCCTGTGCGAAAGCTCCACCCCAGAAAATCTCGCCAATGCTATAATAATTGAATTTGTCACCCACTTTCAGCAGCTGGTTCTTGCTTTGAAATGCCAGCGGAGATGTCTGCAAATAGAATTCTCCACCCAGCAGGTCATCAATTTCCTCTGTGTGATAACCTCTGTAGTAACGCAAGTCAATACCTCCTGTCAGAGTCAGGTTCTCGGTCAGACGGTTCTTGTAAGAACTTAGCATACCATACCAGTCGTGGTCATTGACAGCATTGACGAACATTACCTGCGAACCGTTTTGAGAAGCCGCATTGGCAGCCATAGCACGCTCGTAATCAAACAATCCGTCCGGAGTCATCATCGCACCGTCTTTAGGGCGGCCGGTGTTGTTATCAATAGTCAGCCAATTGCTCATCGCACCACGGGCACGGCGTCCTCCACCTGTAGCCATAGAGCCGTATAGAGAAGTGGTCAGTGTCGATTTCTCGTCGATAGTCCAGTAATGGTTCAAAGAAACCTGAGGTTTATGGTAATAGTTGTATCCGTATCCCCCACCTATCAATTCACCGTTGATGTAACCGTATCCATTATTGAAGCGTCCGCCATCGGGGCTGTTCTTGTAATCCTCGATATAGTGCATGGTGGAACGTTGGTTATGCCACTGGGGAGCTCCGAAAGCTGTCAATGACAATTTATGATGATCGTTGATTACCTTCGAGATATTTCCAAAATAAGTCCATCCTTCATAGTTGGTTCCTTTCACATAACCATCCCCGGTATTCAACGATCCCATGAATGTGATAGCCCATCCGTTGTCCATCAATCCGGTAGAGAAAGAAACCGCATACTTGCGGAAGCCATCGTTACCTATACCGAAGTAAGCAGAGCCTCCTTTCTGGGCTTCGGTGCTTTTTGTAACCATGTTCATGGTTCCGCCCACAGAAGAGATACCCAGTGCCGACGCACCCAGACCACGTTGTACCTGGATGAACTGGCTCACATCGGACAAGCCGGACCAGTTTGACCAATAAACCTTACCGTTTTCCATGCCGTTAATGGGTACGCCATTAATCAGGACTCCCAGATTAGAGGAGTCAAAACCACGCATGTTGATACGTGAGTCACCATACCCCCCACTCTCGCGGGTCACATAAACCGAGGGAATGGATTTCAACAATTCGGGGAACTCCAAGTTACCTATTTTCTCTTCTATCTTGGCCAGCTTCACATTAGAGATAGGAATGGGAGTCTGGCGGTCGTTCTTTATAATAGAAGCGATGACACTCACTTCGCTCAAACCGATAGCATCAGGAGTCATTTTAACCTCGCCCAGATCTACAGTGCCGTTTCCTTTAACCTGATGTACAATCTCGTTGTATCCCAGATACTTGAATTCAAGAGTAGCCTTAGAGGAAGTTAGTTTCAACACAAAGTTACCGTCCATATCCGTTACAGTACCTAGCGTTGTTCCGCTGACCGATACAGTTGCACCAATCAATGGCTCATTGTTCTCGGCATCTACTACTTTACCCTTCACTGTTCCTTGCGCAACAGCCGTAGCAGTGAAACAGATTGTCAGAACTGCTAACATGAGGAAATGCTTTAGATGATTTCTCATAATTTTGTCTTTGATTAAATTAATTAGTTAGTGTTTCATTCCCAATAGGAAAGACAAAGATAAAACTTTAATTCATATAAATTGCATTTATATTAGATTATTTAAACGAGAAGGAGCTTTTTAAGGCGGGATATGAAGATTATGTTAAGAAAGGGACAAAGAGGCGCCTCAGGAGAGGGGAAAACTGCCCGGAAGTTCCAGAGCAACTGCCACATGATTACTGTAGGGGGCAAATGGGCCGTGACCGCCGGTCCGGACAAATCAGGCCCGCCCCCTACAGCAAGACAACAGGTCATTTTCATTCAGACTCTCTCACTTCCCCAATGACAGAGCAAAAAGAAAACGGACAACCAGCCTTACAGGATATCCTTATGCTGCTTCATCCTCTCCCTCAGCGCCTCCAGCTTCTCGGCCTGTTTCTTCAGCTCGTACGCCTTTTCCTCGGCTGCCTCTTTCCGCTTCCAGTTATTGATATAGGCATCCACTCCCTCCTGCACTACGCGGCGGAACACCTCCTCGCCCTTCGCTTTCAGCAGATGGTCGGCAAAATGAATATAATAACTCACTTTCAAATCCACCCCCTTTTTAGGGAGGCGTAAGTATCCGGCCCCACATGCTCATCTCCGAGAACACGCACCTTCGTTATCTTCAACCGATTCATCAATAACTCTAAAAACTCTCCCAATTTGGGGAAACTGCACTCTGCATTAGACATTTTAAATTTGTTTTAAGTTGTAAAATATTAAATAAACCTCTTTTTTTTCATGTTACTTCACAATGGGACTGAAAGAAGAAAAAGCAGGATGCCTTTACAAGAGGTTACGGGCACGTTTCCACGATGCAACCCATTAACACGGCCCGTGCATAAGCTACTGATTGCCAATGCCGGAATCTTTATAAAAACGGTATTCCCCACGATAAAAAGTCTTTTGTCATACTACCTTTCCGGCCTCTCGCAGCCGTTACACCTTCCATCCCGTCATTTAATCCGTTCTTCCTACCTTCGGGAAGAAATTCAGAGGACGCAAAAAAAATGCGGATGCAAAATTAATACTTTTTTAATAAAACGAATCATGAATCAAGAACGTAAACTATCTTTTTTCCTTCCCCCCATCTCGCCGGTGAAGGACGCTAACGGGAAAAACGTGACGCCTGCCACGCTCGTCCCTCACAAGGAACTGACCTTGGAGGAAGTATGGAACATAGTCACCGGCAGCCCGCGGCTGAAGAAACTGACCGAAGCCGCAGCCGCCGCATACGGTGACGAGAAGGAGTACCGCAGGCTGAAACAGAGCACCCTGCCATACGTCACCCCCTGCGGAACTTTCAGCTACCGCCGGAGCGACCGGCTGCTGGCTCCTTCGGGATTGAGCATACTGGATCTGGATCATCTGGACAGCCGCGAGGAGGCCGAAAGGATGCGCCGGCAGTTGTTCGACGACCCTTTCCTGCTGCCCGAACTGGTGTTCGTAAGCCCCGGAGGACACGGCGTGAAGGCTTTCGTGCCCTACGACCTCGGCCGGACAAGCGACGTGAAACAGAATGCGGCCGAGAACATCTACTGGCTGATGGAATACGCCCGCCTGAGGTATGGCGACTGCTCGGACAAAGACAAGGGCAAAGGAGTGGACTACTCGGGCAAAGACCTGGTGCGGGCCTGCTTCCTGTCGCATGACGAAAGGGCCTTGATGAGAGTCAAGACGCCCATGGGCTAATGTGCCAATCCCCATGCGGAACAGAACGCGGCCAACGGGCATAGCAGCACACGGGCCAACGGGCCGCTTATTCAGAATCATTCAGAAACGAGGTATTCTTATACCGAAACCAAATTAACATAAAAAGGAATATGAATCATTACAAAAACAATCTTTTGGAAGAACTGCACCGCCTGACGGAGGCGGTACAGGCATCACACGCGGACATCGCGCCCACCTATCTGGAATACACCCAACTGGCATTCGCCATCGCCACGGACTGCGGCGAGGCGGGCCGTGCGGATTTCATGAGCCTGTGCAGCCTCTCGCCCAAGCATGACAGTGCGGCGGCGGAGAAACTGTTCAGCAACGCCCTGCACACCTGCAAGGGCGACATCCACCTGGGAAGCGTGTTCCACCTGGCGGAAATGTGCGGAGTGAGAGTCGCCCCCTCTCACAAAAACGCAGACGCAGACGCAGCAGACGCAGGTCCTTTTTTCTCACACACGTGCGCGCGATATAATAAGGTGGAGAATGAAGAAAAAGAAACAGGAAAAAAGAAGCACGAGGAAGAGGAAAAGGAAATGAAGGGAACGGAACCCCTCTCTCCCCTACCCTACTTTCCGCAAGATCACGACTGGCCCGAGCCGCTGAAGAGCATCCTCTCCTTTGCCAAGACCCCGGCACAGCATGATGTGCTCCTGCTGGGAGCAATGACGGTGCTGGGCGCCTCACTGTCGCACATCGTACGCTGCAAGTACGGGGACAAATGGCAGTATCCCTGCCTGCAGACCTTCATCACGGGCCATGCCGCCGCAGGGAAGAGTGTACTGGTATGGGTACGCAAACTCATAGAGCCCATACACGAGGAAATACGCCGGCAGGTGGCGGAGAGCATGAAAGTTTACCGCAAGGAGCTAAGAGCCTACGAAGCGCTGGGGAAGGCACGCAAGGACAAGGAGCCGCCCGTGGCGCCGCCCAACCGCATGTTCATCATCCCCGGCAACAACACGGGCACGGGACTGCTGCAAAACCTGATAGACTCGGACGGAACGGGGATTATCTGCGAGAGCGAGGCGGACACCGTATCGACGGCCATAGGGACGGAATTCGGCAACTGGAGCGACACGCTGCGCAAGGCGTTCGACCACGACCGCCTGTCCTACAACCGCCGCACAGACCGGGAATACAAGGAAACCACCGCCTGTTACCTGTCCGTACTCCTCTCGGGCACGCCCGCACAGATAAAGCCGCTCATCTCCTCGCCGGAGAACGGACAGTTCTCGCGAAACATATTCTATTACATGCCCCGTGTAGGCGAATGGAAAGACCAGTTCGGCGAAGATGAACTGGACGTGGAAGCAGAGTTCATCCGGATGGGACACGAATGGAAGGCCAGCAGGGACGAGCTGAAGAAGAAAGGACTGTTCACCCTGAAATTCACCCAGCAGCAGAAAGATGAGTTCAACGGGCACTTCAGCGCCCTGTTCTACCGCTCTTCTCTAGTGACGGGCGAAGAGATGTCTGCTTCGGTGATGCGTATGGGGACCATCCTGTGCCACATGATGTGTATCACGGCGCTGCTGCGCAGTCTGGAAATTCCCTCGCTGGCCGTACCGGATCCCACTATAAACCCCGAAAACCTGAAGGACGGTATCATCACCCGGCATAACCTGTCCATCACCGATGAGGACTTCCGCGCCGTGCTGGCTTTGTGCGAGCCCCTGTACCTTCATGCCACGCACATACTTTCGTTCCTGGACAAAAGTACGGAACTGAACAGCCGGGGAATAGCGGACCGTGAGATGCTGTATGCGGCCCTGCCGCAAGAATTCACCAAACAGATGGTGATGGAGCAAGCGGAGAAGCTGAATATCCCGGTCAACACCGCACGCAGCTGGATACAGCGCCTGAGGGAAAAAGGCGCGCTGGATATGATGATGGTGAAAGGGAAAGGAGTCTACTCAAAAAAACAAAGGTAACAAAGAAAACACGCGCACATGCATATATAAGGTACGTGCGCGTGTGTGAGAAAAAAGGACCTGCGTCTGCTGCGTCTGCGTCTGCGTTTCGCATCTCCGGTTGTGATGCCGGTATTCCCGTGGATCTCCCTGTGCTCCCGGAGAATCCCCGGCATTCCCGTGGATCTTCCAGCATCCTCAGGGCTCCCCCAACGCCTCTACGATAAGTTTCACCTCAAGGGGCAGGAAAGTGTGTGACAGCTCATTGTATCCGGCAGCCCGCATCGCCCCCATCAGTCCCGGCTTGCGGTCTATCCAGCGCATCAGTTTGCGCCGTGCGGCACTCTCGGTAATATCGGGACTGTAGCACAGGGCCAGTTCGCTTTTCCCGTAACTTCTTATCTGAAAATTCTCCATGTATGTTCGTTTTGTTTTGATACAAATATACCCTTTTTCCGGCAGACCGTCAAACATTATGAACAGCGAATCGCGTCAAATCGCGTCAAATCGGACCATTCCGCACCCTATCGCACCTTATCGCGTCATTACCCTTTCCGCACATCGTATCTTTGTAATGTCGGGACGATGAAGGCGAAAGATCTATAATCTTACAGCTGTAAGATATAGGATCTTACACGTGAAAGATAGGGTTCTTTCAGCAGTCGGCAACCAGTGGCAGACGGTTAATGGACAGTGACTGACGGCTGACTTACTTCATTCCCCGGCAACAGTGTTTCTTAATTCTCAATTATCAACTTTTAATTTTAACAGACTATGGTAAATTACAGTATCGTTATGCGTAGCAATCCGATGGACGTGGATGCCGCCAAGAAGGCCTACGCCAGTGCACAGTATGCTGAAGTGATGGACATCAACCGCTTTGCCGAGCACATCGCCAGCCACGGCTGTGTGTACAAGCGTGCGGACATCGTGGCTATCCTCACCATGGCAGTGGACTGCATGAGGGAACAGCTTCTGGGAGGACAGAAGATACAGTTGGGCGACTTGGGGGATTTCTCCATCAGCATCAACAGTATAGGAGCGGAAAGCGCTGCCGACTACAATCCTGCCATCCACGTCAGAAAGCTGAATGTGAACTGGAGTGCCGGAACACGTTTCCAGAACTTGCAGGAGGAAGCCGTGTTCAACCTGGTGGCCACGCGCAAAGCGGCCCGACTGGTGGTGAAGGCGCTGAAAGCCGGAAAGACCAGTGTGGATCTTACCGGAGAGGCGAAGGAGCCGGAAAACGGAGGACAGGCCTGACGGAACCCCTGTATGACGGAAGCAAGGCACAACGCTAAAGGCACGACGCTAAAAGGCTGAATGTGCCCCTGTGACAAGCCGTTTTCATTGGGGTACATTCAGCCCTTGGCTTCCATTACAATTCACTTATTATCAACCTCTAAAACAAAATTCCAATGAGTTCAAGAACAAAGAAAAACACCTGGACACTGATTCTGAAAGTAATTATCACCGTAGCCACCGCCGTTGCCGGCGCACTCGGCCTGAACGCCTGTATCTGATGATCATGAGAACCATCACCCTGATTATTATCCACTGCTCCGCCACCCCTGAGGGGCGGAGGCTGGATTTTGAGACTTGCCGCCGGGACCACATCCGCCACCGGGGCTTCACGGACATAGGATATCATTTCTATATCACCCGCGACGGAGAGATTCACCGCGGACGCCCCTTGGAAAAGGTGGGAGCGCATTGCAGGAACCACAACCGGCATTCTATCGGCATCTGCTATGAGGGCGGACTCTTGGCGGACTGCACACCTGCCGATACGCGTACTCTGATGCAGAAAGGGAGTCTGCTGGCATTGCTGCGCGAGCTGCGCCTCCTGTTCCCCAAAGCATTGATAGTGGGGCATCATGACCTGAATCCCGTGAAGCCGTGCCCTTGTTTTGATGCTGTGAAGGAGTACCGCTTTTAAAGGAAGCTTTTACCAAAGATAGGGTTTCCAATGAGAACCGTTTGTTTTCAAAGAGGCTTCTTCAAAGATACTGTATCCAAGGATGATTTCTCCAAAGATAGTGTTCCTTTCCTTCGCTTTGATTTCCTGACTATCCATTCAACTAATCTTTTCATTTAATAATAATAAAAATGAACCATCTGATAAACCAACTCATGACCGTGGACAAAGCTTTCTACCGTCATTATCTGGAAATGCTGCTCACCCTGAACCGCATCCAAGCCCTCACCCCCTGGCAGATGTCCATGCTGCTGTGGAGAGCCAAGATTTTCCATATACAGGTGCTCTACCCCGAACTGCTGCGCATCAGCCTGTGCACGGAGCAGGAAAAGGACGAGATACGCTTTATGAAGGGATGGAAACTGAAAGAGCTGGAGAAAATAATGCCTGCATGGCAGCGACGGCAGTGCGAGGAGATAAAACGGGAACGGTGGAGAGGCTTTTAGTGGTCAGTGTATATCCGGAACGCAATGCCACGCAAAATGCTCGTGAACAAGAGTATTTTGCGTGGCATTGACGTATGTCCTTAATATCTTCAATAGTTAACCCACTATCCATTTCTCTATATTACGACTTTTCTTGCTGAAGTTCACCCCTACCTTAAACAATTTGCGCCCGTCCGTCTCGAAAGGTCGGGCATACTGTTTTTCATTGATCTGTCGCAAGGCTTCCTCCGCTGTACCGTTTAACTTGAATTCCATTACGTAAATAAATCTGTCTGTCTGCAGAACCAAATCCACGCGCCCCTCACTGGTATGATATTCCACCTTTACATAAAATCCTACCAACTTGAACACAATGAAAAGTACATTCTGATAGTGTAACTCCAAGTCGCGTATCATCTCGTAGGGCGTATCAGCAAAGAAGCTCTGAAGGCGGCGGAAAAAGGAATCATAGTCACCACTTTCCACTTCACGGGTAAATTTCAGGATTTCGAAAGGAGACTCCACTTTGGTAACCGTTGTATAATAAGGCAGCAAAAAACGCATGAATCCTTCCTCTACCTCCCGGTTAGGAAAACCTAGATAATAGATACCGAAACGCTCATCGTACCCCTTGATCGTAAGATACCCGCTCTGATAAATCACCGGAATAGGATTCGTGGACTCGGAATCAATACTATTCAGCACCTGGATATCCGTTTCCTCGTGCGCCATCCGTTCCAAGTCATAATGATGTTTTTGCAGCAACCTCACCAGATAAGTCGGCGTACCGGTCTCAAACCAGTAGTTTCCGAACTCCTTCCGTTTGAAGGCATTAAGCAGGCTGAAAGGATTGTAAATACCGATGGAATTATGTGTAAAATGATAACCGTCATAACACTCTTTCAGTTCGGCACAGATTTCATCGTATGTCCTCCCCCGTTTTTCAGCAAATTCATGAAGTTCCGGTTCCAGCCAGGTTTGAATTTCCTTGTCACTGACCCCACAGATATCAATAAACTCATTCCACATGGAAATATCGTCCAAGTTGTTCAAATCGCTGAACACACTGACCTTGCCAAACTTGGTAACCCCCGTCAGCAAAGCGAACTTGATGCAACCGTCCATTGTCTTCAACACTCCATAGAAGGGTTTCAGTATGCTCCGATATGCTCTCTGAAGCTCCTCATTGCCGATGGCTTGCAGCATGGGCTTGTCATATTCGTCTACCAGAATGGCAACCCTCTGCCCTGTCTGCTCGTAAGCACGTTTTATCACGCCTTTGAAACGGAGGGCGAGGGATGTCTCGGAAGGAGCGGAACCGTAGACAGCTTCCCAGTTGGTCAGAAAATCATTCAGCATATCGCTCAAATCCTCCGCTGTCTCATATTTTGAGATATTCAGATCGATATGCAGGACGGGACGTACTGTCCAGTCTTTCTCCAGTCCGGCTATGGCCAGTCCTTCAAACAATTCTCTCTTGCCTTGGAAATAAGCTTCCAGAGTAGAAACCAGCAGACTTTTCCCGAAACGGCGCGGACGACTGAGGAAGTAATAACTGCCGGTCTTTACCATTTTGTAGATCAAGGCCGTCTTGTCAATATAGAAATAGCCTTCCTTGCGGAGTTTCTCGAAATTCTGGATACCGATGGGATATATCTTATCACTCATAAACTATTGTTCTTTATAGGATAACACACAAAGGTACTTAATTTATTCTTAATTCCAAGTTTTTTCAAAACAAGGAAGAATACGCATACAAAAGAGGCGCACCTTCATGGGTACGCCTCTCTATCCTGTTCCTGTATTGTCTGATACAGGCTATTTCACTTAGTTAAAGATATAACGGACACTGAACTGTATGGAATACGTAGAATTGAAACTGTTCAGATTGGAATACGTATCAGTCAGTTTCTTTCCTCCGTTCTTCTGGAACTGGTAAGCACCACTCTTATAACTCAACAAGGAAGTATTGTTCACCGTCTTATAAATTCCCCAGTCGCTGTTCAGCAAGTTCAGGAAGTTCTTGATATCCACTCCGAACTGCAAGGTATTGCGCTTGCCCCCTACATTGAGGAAGAAATCCTGATTGAACTTCAAATCCAGCTGATGATGCCAGGGCATGATGGCTCCTCCGCGTTCGGCATACTTGCCTTTACGGCCTTTCAGATAACTGTCCTCATTAATGTAAGCCCAGAAATCATCGCGCTGCTCCTTGGCAGAATAAGTCACCTCACCCGTCTTGCTGTCAGTATAATCGGCAAAGTTCCACTTATCCAGCGCCTCGCGGGATGCCGGAATGTACAGCAAGTTGTTTGAGCCGTAATCGCCTACAATATTTCCGGTGAATGTATAGGAATAACGGGCGGCGGAATATCCTCCGGCATAGCCCATGTTCATACCCTCATAAATCAAAGACAAGGAGGAAGCGAAATTCTTGGCGTATTTAATACGGTAAGCGGCGGAAGCCAGCACACGGTTGGGCGATACATACGTACCATAGCCGGTCTCCGTGTCATTATTTCCGTTGACAGAGTAACGGTTGTTGTAATAAGCCGAGTTCACCTGGTCGCCGATGCCGTCGCCATACGACTTGGCATAAGAACGGGTGTAGGAAGCGGAAAGATGCAGGCCGAAATCAAATGTCTTGGCCAGTGAGGCGGTGAGTGAGTAATAATAAGCGCTGTTTCCCGCATTGGTGATATAATAAGCATCCGTCTTGTTCGCATTGGAGTACTCAAACATTCTGCGGACATCACCCGGAGCTATCTCCTGCTCTCCTTTAAACTTACGTCCCAGGTTGGTCACAGTAGCCGGATTGAACTCTTTGCTGAAAATACCTTCCAATGTAAAGTCAATATCTCCGGGAAGTTTTGCATCCAAAGCCAGTGAAGACTTCCAGGTGGCGTTCATCTTCAGGTCGCGGTCAATGATGGTGGCTCCGGAAGGTGCGGCGGGATCAGTAGCTGCCGGAAGGTTCAGGTTAGGATCTTTCAACATATCGGCCACACTGGTGTGGAAGCCCGGCTGTCCGTACTTGGCATCCTTCTGCTCGTTATAATAATAAGTGCTTTGTCCGCAATTGGCATTACCTACTGCCGAAACCAGCCATACGAACGGCA
>ERZ1673698.1882-NODE-1882-length-16858-cov-15.506100_pt1 | contig 16858 bp, 20 predicted proteins | sample MGYA00580228_ERZ1673698 | MGnify/ENA primary metagenome ERZ1673698 (study PRJEB41218, sample SAMN15661768) | gut metagenome | host: Homo sapiens | place: Canada: London | collected 2015-08-20/2019-03-30 | study: EMG produced TPA metagenomics assembly of... | reverse complement strand
TAAACTTCTGCTAGGATGTCTGAAGAAATTTGCGCAAAACTATTGACAGTACCCTGCTTAGAACGGATATCATTCGACAGCGGCCACAGTCTCTTGCCACTACCACCAGATAATAATACTATGTTCATAATATGCTTCTCCTTATCTATAAGAAAAGGCCGCGTTCCTGTCGGACACGCGGTCTTAAATTTTTAGCGTTCCGCACGCATTTCATTGGTTAGGAAGTCATGATATGCTAAACGAATACCATCTTCCAGCTCAGTTTTATATTTCCAGCCCAGTTTTTCTGCCTTACTTACGTCAAGCAACTTGCGCGGTGTGCCGTTCGGCTTACTGGTATCCCAACGAATTTCGCCTGTATAACCAATAACCTTGGCAACAAGTTCTGTAAGCTCCTTTATCGTAAGCTCCTTGCCAGTACCAGCATTGACGGTTTCGTCGCCACTGTAGTTGTTCATCAAGAACACGCACAGGTTAGCCAAATCATCAACATACAGGAATTCGCGCAGCGGTGAACCATCTCCCCAACAGGTTACGAACGGCAACCCCTGCTCCTTTGCTTCATGGAAACGACGAATCAACGCAGGCAGTACATGGCTATGTGTCGGATGATAATTATCGTTCGGGCCATAAAGATTTGTCGGCATAAGAGAGATATAGTCTGTTCCATACTGCTTATTCAAAAACTCGCAGTATTTCAAACCACTGATTTTTGCCAATGCATAAGCTTCGTTCGTTTTTTCCAGCTCACTAGTCAGCAGGCAGCTTTCTTTCATCGGCTGCGGTGCCATACGCGGATAAATACAGGAAGAACCTAAAAACTCCAGCTTTTTACAGCCATTCTTCCAAGCACTGTGAATTACATTCATTTCCAAAATCATATTGTCATACATGAAATCTGCCAATGCTTCGCTATTTGCAACAATACCGCCAACCTTTGCTGCAGCCAGAAAAACGTATTCCGGCTTTTCTTCAGCAAAAAACTTTTCTACTGCATCCTGTCTGCACAGGTCAAGCTCCTTATGAGTACGGGTGATAATATTTGTATAACCCTGACGCTCCAGTTCGCGTACAATGGCCGAGCCAACCATACCACGATGGCCTGCAACATAGATTTTGGCATTTTTTTCCATCATTATGAAAGACTTCCCTTCTAAACTTACTGAACCTTTTTCAAAGCAGCTTCACGTTTTGCCAGCTCATAGTCATGCTTGGTCATAATGGCAATCAGCTCTTCATAAGAGGTTTTTTGCGGATTCCAACCAAGCACAGTTTTTGCTTTCGTCGGATTGCCCCACAAATTATCTACATCTGTAGGACGGAACCACTGCGGATTTACGCAGACAAGCATTTTACCAGTTTTGGCATCATAGCCTTTTTCGTCGATGCCCTTGCCTTCCCAACGGATTTCAATGCCAACCTGTTTAAAAGCCTTTTCTGTAAAATCACGTACAGTATGCTGTTCACCGGTTGCAATAACAAAATCTTCAGGTGTATCATGTTGCAGAATCATCCACATGCACTCTACATAATCCTTTGCATAACCCCAGTCGCGCAGGGAGTCCATGTTGCCAAGCTCAAGATGATCCTGCAGACCACAGGCAATGCGTCCTACTGCCAGCGTAATTTTGCGTGTTACAAAGTTTTCGCCACGGCGTTCAGATTCATGGTTGAAAAGAATGCCGTTTACAGCAAACATGCCATAAGCTTCGCGATATTCCTTGGTAATCCAAAAGCCATACTGTTTTGCGACAGCATAAGGGCTATAGGGATGGAAGGGAGTTGTTTCGCTCTGTGGCACTTCTTCTACCTTGCCATACAACTCGCTGGTAGATGCCTGATAGATACGGCAGGTTTTTGTCATACCTAAGATACGCACTGCTTCCAAAATACGCAATACGCCAAGTGCGTCAACGTCACCAGAGTATTCCGGCACGTCGAAGGAAACCTGCACATGGCTTTGCGCTGCAAGGTTATAAATTTCGTCAGGCTTCACGATGCTGATGATGCGAATGAGAGAAGAAGAATCGCTCAAATCACCATCATGCAGAGTGATAGCATTTTTTGCCAGCAGATGATCAATGCGGGCAGTGTTGCTGATTGACGCACGGCGAGTGATACCGTGTACCTCATATCCCTTTTCTAATAAAAATTCGGCTAAGTAAGAGCCATCCTGACCGGTGATACCGGTGATAAGTGCTGTTTTAGACATTGGTAACCCTACTTTCATTAGCTTTTATTGTTTTTTTGTATTTCATCAACCAATAAATATACTGTGCTGCATGAATTCATTTCAGATGTTTTACTAGCATTCTTTTTAGCATTCATTGTGTCTGAGTCTAGCTATATCTATGGCTTCTTCATATGTATTCCTATATTATTGTGCGTGATACTTATTATAGAACTGCTCATAATTTTCCAATATATATTCTATAGCAAGAATCTTTTTATCCGATTTTTTCACTAAACAATGCATATATAGCGCGCATATCCAAATTACTAAAGGAAGTGCCACTATGTATACTAGAGTACAAATAAATGCTTGGTAATTGGTTGAACCTTTTTCTATAACAGTACTAATAAGTGCATACACAGATAAAACAATCGCTATTACTGACAAGACATTATTCAGAAATAACTTTCTAGCATTATTTTTAATAATTTCATGTTTTTTTAATACATTGAGTTCATCCCTACTTATATAACGACTTGTTATTTTTGTCATAATATATAAAAATTCATTGGGACTATTATCCAATAAAAACTTTATTATTATTTTCACTTTATGTAGCAACTTTGCCAAACGAGTAAAATTTCTATGTTCATTGTTTCCATTTAAGTTACTGTCAATAATTTTACACAAGTATCTTCACTCCTCCTCTCAAAAGCCTTTTTCCTTAACAGCTAACTGATGTCACCAAAAAATATCAATAGCTTTTATGTTCTTTTGCTTATTAGATAAGCTGTTTATAAAATACTTTCGCTTCGGCAAAGATACATACTAGATACTTCATGTTTAAGCACAAACGTGAAGATTTAGGACATTCGAAGATATTGCAAGCAAAGCGGTCAGCGATGTTGACCTCTTTGCTTACCTGTTTCCATACATCTTCTCATAATAATTCTGATACTCGCCATTAATGATATCCTTCCACCACTTCTGGTTCTCAAGATACCATTTTATAGTCTTTTTAATGCCGTCAGCGAACTTCGTCTCCGGCAACCATCCCAACTCATTATGAATCTTAGTCGGATCAATTGCGTAACGCATATCATGACCTTTGCGGTCGGTCACATGCGTAATCAGGCTCTCCGGCTTGCCAAGCTCCTTACAAATCAGCTTTACAATATCAATATTGCGCATCTCATTATGACCGCCGATATTATATACCTCGCCTACTCTGCCTTTATGAATAATCAAATCAATAGCCTTGCAATGGTCTTCAACATACAGCCAATCGCGCACATTCAGCCCTTCACCATATACCGGTAACGGTTTATCTGCCAAAGCGTTTGCAATCATCAACGGAATAAGTTTTTCAGGGAAGTGATATGGACCATAGTTATTGCTGCAACGGGAGATAGTCACAGGCAAACCATAGGTTCTGTGATATGCCATAACGAGCAAATCTGCGCCAGCCTTAGAGGAAGAGTACGGACTGCTGGTATGAATAGGCGTTTCTTCCGTGAAGAACAAGTCAGGTCTATCAAGCGGCAAATCACCGTACACCTCATCTGTAGATACCTGATGATAGCGCTTGATGCCATACTTGCGGCAGGCATCCATCAAGCTTGCTGTGCCCATGATGTTCGTCTGCAAGAAGATGCCAGGATCTTCAATAGAGCGGTCAACATGCGACTCCGCAGCAAAGTTGACCACAATATCAGGCTTTTCTTCTTCGAAAAGCTTATTCACCGCTGCTCTGTCGCAGATGTCTGCTTTGACAAAGCGGAAGTTTGGATTATCCATTACAGGATCTAATGTTGAAAGATTGCCTGCATAGGTCAGCTTATCCAGACAAATAATGCTGTAGTCCGGATGTTTCTTCAGCATATGAAAGATAAAGTTGCTGCCAATGAAGCCAGCACCACCGGTTACGATAATATTCATAAATTTATACCTCGATTTCTTTTAAATATCTTGCTAAAGCATCCTGCCAATCAGGTAAAGACTTGAATCCATTTTCTCCAAGCTTACCTTTATCTAATCTGCTATTATACGGTCTTTTGGCTTTGCTCAAACCATATTCTTCTGTAGTTACAGGAATAACCTTAGTTTTATATCCAGCCTGCTTAAAAATTTCGCAAGCAAAATCATACCAGGATATATAGCCACCTTCATTTGTCGCATGATAATAACCATATTTATCAGTTTCTATCATATCAACTAATAAGCGCGCTAAATCGAAGGTATACGTGGGTGTACCAATCTGGTCATTAACTACTCTTAAAGTATCATACTTTTTGCCGACATTGAGCATCGTTTTGATGAAGTTATTGCCATTCTTGCCAAATACCCAAGCAATTCGTACAATAAAATATTTTTCTAAGAGTTCTGCTACCGCTAATTCACCCTGCAGCTTGCTTTCTCCATAAACATTCAACGGTGCATAATCCTTGCAGTCTGCTTGCCACGGCTCTTCTCCCTGACCAGTGAAGACATAGTCTGTACTAATGTAAATCATTTTGCAATCGAACTTTTTACATGCTTCTGCTATATTTCTTGTTCCATCTACATTAATAGCAAAAACTTTTGCTTTGTTTTGCTCTTCTTCGGCAGCATCAACTGCAGTCCAGGCAGCACAATGAATAACTGCATCAGACTGAACAGAATTTATGACGTTCTCCACAGCCTCTTTATCAGTTATATCTAATTGAATATATTCATAGGGTAAAGCAATATTTTCTTTTGTCAAAATATCGCTGCCTATGGCCTCAAAATTACGCTTAGCCAATTCATTCATTACATCATAGCCAAGCTGACCGCCAACACCTGTTACCAAAACTTTCATAACGAACTTCTTCTCTCCATTCATAAATTCTTTAACTCTTCGATAGCTCGAAGTGATCTTTCTGATTTTTGATAATGTAATTCAGCTTGTCTTTTAGTGATTTCAGTGTCTGCAACGTAGTCTGCATTTTGTCTTTCACATTTCAACATTTTAAGATTATTAGCTATACTATGACATTTAGAAATGAACTCTTTACTTCCTTTATTTACTTGTCTTAATTTATTATACACTTGTTCGTGCTCTCCGCCACCTTGAGCATAAGCCTTCTTTAATTCTTTTCTACTTTCACATAAAATCCTAGCATTATGGAAAACTGCATAATATGCTCTACTTATTGACACACGAAATCTAGTCTCATCTAAAGAATCAATACTATTATTGTTTAATATATCATATGCGATTTTCAGATAATCATTCCAATCATACAATATAATACACCTCATTAAGCAACTATATCAAAAAATAATACTTCATTAATTTCAATAGAAGACTTAGCAAACCACTCTTCAGATATTGCATCAAATTTATCTAAACTTTTATCAACATCTTCACTTATTGATATAGTTACCAAAAATCTAAAAACACCTTCATCGTTAAAAATAGTTAACTTAGGTACTTCAGCAACATATTTAGATATGACACTAGCTAAATCAATTATAGCCATTTTCAAAGAAGAAATTTGCGTATTATCTAATAAGCGTCTGATTTTAAATATTTGTTCAGTATTTATGTTATATTTTGCCATAATTACATCAAATAAATCAACATATACATTTTCAGAATTCAAAAAAGAACTGTTAGTATTATACCGTTCTATAATGCTAGACCTCATATTAACCGCTGAATATTGATATATATTATTGGGTAATTCTGTATAATTACATAACCCTAAACTTGCAACTCCAGCCAACATAATAGAATTAGTTTGTTTCCAATTTAATGTTTCTAACATCCAAATCACCATTTTCTAAAAAATTATATATTTTTTCTGTCAAAATATCGCTTAATATAGAATTTATATTATTCATAGAATTTTTCTCTGAATAAGGAGATTCTTTTCTTTTAAAATTATATCTATATCTATCATTGATATCTAATTTAATAACAAGTAACGATTCATTTTCATTTTTTCGCAAATTTCCTAAAGTAATATTAACATAATACTTATCGCTAATTTTAAAAGTTATTTTGGTTTCTAAGTCAAATATTTCTCGTTCAAGCAACTTTTTCATAAAGTGCTTCTGAATATACTCTACGGGATTTTCGTGTAAATCCATATATCCTCTCAAAATAATACCAGAAAACAATTCTTTGTCTTGAATTTGCTTAAGTGTCGCTTCTAAAGAATAGACCTTATTCATAAAATCACTAACTTTTATTTCATCATTTTCATTAACAATATTATGCGTCAAAGTGATACTTTCTGCAGAAATATTCAGCGATAGCCCATGCATATTATTAGCAAGCATTCTTGGCGCAGAATATGGAACATTAGGCATATTAGGCAATATATTAAATTTATTGGGAAAATCACTTTCTAAACATTTTTCAAAATCACTAGCCTTATCTCTAATATTAGAAACTGGCTCAAACATAACATTATACTGCATATCCGTCCATTTTATATTTTCCATAATATAAAAACCTCCACTTCTTCTCAAGAACAATTATATCACACTTTAAAAAACTTCTCCTAATTCACTCAAAAACGGATTTTTTTCATCCTTTACTGAAAGAATTGGCTTCTCTATTCCCCATTCAACACCAATCTCCGGATCATTCCAACGAATACCGCCATCAGCTTCAGGCGCATAATAATTATCTGCTTTATATAAAAATTCTACTTCATCGGTTAAGGTTACAAAGCCATGACCAAAACCTCGCGGAATCATAAGCTGCTTTTTATTCTCAGCACTCAGCTCTACTGCTATCCATTGCTTATAGGTTGGACTTTCATGGCGCAAATCAACCGCTACATCAAGAACAGCGCCACGCACGCAGCGTACAAGCTTAGCCTGTGCTTTATCTCCCTTTTGGAAATGAATGCCACGCAATGTGCCTTTTACAGTGCTCAATGAATGATTATCCTGAACGAAATTATAGAACAGTCCAGCCTCTTCCATTTTTCTTTGGCTCCAGCTTTCCATGAAAAAGCCCCTGTGATCACCAAAAACGTCGGGCGTAATAATAACAACGCCTTCTAATTTGGTCTTTTCAAATTTCATTATTTTTCACTATCCTTAGTATATAATTTTGCCATCAGCGACCTTTTGCAGATACTGGCCATAAGGAGATTTACCATACATCTTTGCTGCATCCAAAAGCTGGTCTTTCGTAATCCAACCATGCAGATAAGCAATCTCTTCCAGAACCGCAATAGGAATACCTGCATTTTCCTGTACTGCTTTTACAAAGTCTGAAGCTTCATTAAGACTTGCTACAGTACCGGTATCAAGCCAAGCATATCCACGACCTAAGGTTACTACAGAAAGCTTGTCATCTTCCAAATAGATTCTGTTTAAATCTGTGATTTCTAACTCTCCGCGCGCAGAAGGCTTTAAGCTTTTTGCATACTCACAAACCTTTTCATCGTAAAAATACAAACCAGTCACAGCGTAATTGCTCTTAGGCTGCGCAGGTTTTTCTTCTAGCGAAATAGCTTTGCCCTCAGCATCGAACTCGACAACGCCAAAACGCTCTGGATCATTGACAAAATAACCAAAAACCGTTGCACCTTCTGCATTGGATACAGCTTGCTGAAGATGCTTCGTCATGCCTGCACCATAGAAAATATTATCTCCCAAAATCATCGCGCACTTATCGCCTGCAATGAATTCTTCACCCAAGATAAAAGCCTGCGCCAAACCATCTGGAGAAGGCTGAACCTTATAGCTAAGATTAATACCGTATCTGCTGCCATCGCCTAAAAGGCGTTCAAAATTCGGCAGATCCTGCGGCGTTGAGATGATCAAGATATCTTTGATGCCTGCAAGCATCAATGTAGACAGCGGATAAAAAATCATCGGCTTGTCATAGATAGGCAACAGCTGCTTGCTTGTTACCATGGTAATTGGATATAAACGTGTGCCAGACCCTCCGGCGAGAATTATGCCTTTCATAACTTCCCTCTTTCATAAAATTAAATTAATGCGTTTTTATTATTTTGATAAATCAACGCTTTGTAAGTGATATTTTGTTAAATTACGTAATCTGTATTTTAAATATATAAATTTATAATATTACTTATATAGTTTCTTCGCACTCTAATTACTATAACGACCGTATCTTGTTTAAATTTGATAATAGTGACTTCATTTCTGATCTTGCTGTTTTGAAGATGTAATCTTTGGAATTTAATATATCATTAATTTGTGAGATTGATTTCGTAATATATCCTAATGTAAATTCATCAATACCAATTTTATCTTCTGACAAGTTTTACTTAAAGAGGAATTTTTTCCCACTCGTAACTCCAAATATTTTAATTAGTTCATTATTAATCTCATTTCCTAGCGGCAATGACTCATTATCACTATTATATGCATATACAGAAAAACCAGCACCTAAAAATAAATTAAAACCACTATTTTTTACTAATGTCTTAAATAAATTAAAATTTTCGAACTTAACATTCATGATATATTTCTCATATAGTTGATGCACTAAAATCACCTAAAATATAAATATAAAACTTTCAAGTACTTCTTTTAAAAGAAGTACTTGAAAGTCTAAATCTTATAGTGAGTAAAAAGAGAATAAAAATCCATAGTGCTTCTTCTTACATTATAATTAATTATCACACTATCCTACATGACGAGTCAAATACTTCTTACACAGATGCTAAATTCTCAAGCGAAGATTTCCAACAAGCATACTCCAATTTATGCTTGCTTTCATACGCAATACTATAGTCAGTTTAAGTGTACACCTTCATTATAGAATTTAGCAATAAATTCATCTACATTATACATAAAAGAAATATTTTTCTTGATTTCTTCATCATCCCAATCCCACCATTTTATTTTTAACAATTTATCAATATTTTCTTTTGAAAATCTATATTTAAGTATCTTATCTACCCCCCCCAACCACTGCATACGGAGGAACATCTTTTCTAACAATACTGCCAGCTGCAATAACAGCACCATCACCTATAGTAACATTATTGAAAATAATAGAATTAGCTCCTATCCATACATCATTGCCTATTTTTATTGACTTTCTATAATTAGGCGCATAATTATCTACTTCATCGTTTTCAATAAATCCAAACATTTTGTAGGCTAGTATGGGACTAGTAGTGCAATATTCCATTTTATGAGTATTAGGAACTAACTCTACACCAATAGCTATTGACGTAAATGCCCCGACTGAATCTAACAAGCCTCTATTTAGGTTTTGATATCCATAAGAATATTTCCCAACCTTAATTTTAAAATAATTCTCCCACCAATATCTCCCTATATCATCACGCCAACCATACTTTTTATATGATTGTTTCTTTAAAATTTTAGGATAATTATCAGTAGTTCTTAATAAATGAACTACATTGCACAATATTTTATCGATTTTTCTCATACACAATTCCTTTTTCCAACTTCACTAAATCCAGATATTTTTTTAAAACTATATTCATCATATATTTCTCGTGAACTAATTTGCTCCCAGCATCTGCTATTTTTTCTCGTTCTTTAGAATGTTCAAGAAAATATTCTATTTGTCTTATGCAATCATCTGCATCTTTATAAAATACAATATTTTCTCCATTTATCAATCCCAATTTTTTTGCATCTTTTCTAATATCACATAACTCGAAGTTCCCTCCAGCTAAAACTTCAAATGTTCTAGGATTAATTCCCTTATGTATATCGATGTGAATATTAAGAGATATTTTCGTATTGCAATATAATTTGTTCACATCTCTTCCAAACAGTAATTTATTAGTTGTAAACTTATACAAATTTGGATATTGCAATTTAAACTTAATCTTATCAATATAATTGCGAAATACATTAGATTCATTTTCATAATACTTGCCATATACTATCATATTTTTATTTTTATTATGACAGTAACTTGCAACTTTTTCTAAAATATTTAATCTGTTTTTAGTTTTAGAGCCTACAAATGAAATATCAAACTCACTGCTTCCTATAATATTATGCTCCGATGAAAATATTTCTTGAGCAACTCCTATTGGCAAATAATATACTACTACACTAGGATACTTTTCTTTTATATACATGACATCATCTGGTTCAAATACAAACACGTTATCGTAATCTTCTATATGTTGGTTTATTGATTTAATTCTTTTGACACTATCCATATACCATGTTGTAAGTTTTATTTTTTGCTCTCTAAGCATTTCAATAATATTTTTATCAATTACCTCATAATTGTAGTTGGCATTTATATTTAGAACTATATCCGGTTTGAATTCATCTATTTCTTTTCTTATGATTTCTTTATTTTTTTGATAATAATGACTTACATATTGTTCCTTGTTTACTTTATACTTTAGATACTCTATTAATGACAACCTATCTCTATTAAATCCATTGATGTACAATCCTTTTACATCAACACCTAATGTTTCTAATGCTTGTCCAACACTTTCAGTATAATGGAAACACTTATCTCCTACGATGTATACTTTCATATTTACCAACTCCTGTGATACTTTCTGTAAGCTATTTCCTGGTTTTATCAAATATATAGCTTGATGTATTTCATATAAATATGCAAGAATATGGCACTAACAACCTATGTTTTTAACATAAGAGTTAGTAGTGTTTTCACAATTAATGTATCCTATCTATTATGCTCTGCTCATATTCACAATCATTAAGAGTATCACTATCATCGCCCATTGTATTATTAACTTCATTAACATACTTATTTGATATTTCACATTTCTTTTCAGTATGCTTTAAAAACCACTCATATTCTATGTCTAAATGTCCAACATCAATAGCTTGATATCCATATTCTGACAAATCAGATGCTAATACCGTTGCAGTAGGGCCTAAAGCAACCAAAAACAAAGTATCCTTGCCTATTACGTTTTCTTTGCATTTTCGTAAAATTTCATCATATTTATCGAAAGCATCTTTCTTTGGACAAAGAATTCTGTTTACTTTTTTAGTATTAGACAATAACTCATTGCCTACCCCAAATCTAGTAAATTGCCCTTCTACTATCATTACATTTCTATTATCCCATATTTTTTTTATTTTTTTAAAATAAGCTTCTGAAGAACTTTTATCTTTTAAGTCAATATAATTTCTAGTAACCAGACTATCTCCATAAATTCGTTCTATATCATAATTTTCGTATATCTTTTTGAAATTTTTGTAGATAAATCTTTTCCAATGCTTTTTTGCGCTATTTGTAAACCTACTAAAATCACAGTCTCCTAACGGACTTGGAATGCATATCAATAAATTATTATCTTTTTTTCTGAATGTTTTCCACAACATATCCGACAATCTGTTGTCTTCTTTTTGAAACTTAGGATGATTAATTTTTAACATTAAATCAATTTCACCATCACCAAAGCGTGATACCGACATTCTATTTTTAAGAATAATATCAATTGTTTCATCTATAGTGTATATCTTAGGAAATTTAATTGAGTTTTTGCCAAAATACCAATTAATTGCTAAAAATAAATCATTTATTCTCATTGTAAATCACCCTTTTATAATAAATATAGTTTGATATAATCTGTGTGAAAAGATTTTATGATTCCAGAAAATTTTCAGATAACCCAACTAATGTTTATACTGCTTAGTATGCTTTTAGTATGCTTAATGTTTTACTTCTTGCTTAATTTTAGTCCCGTCTTATGAATCACATAGCTATTAATAAATTCATTTTTTGCTTAAATCAGAAAAGAAAGCATAACATTTATGCATACATTTACAATTCTCAAAACTCCATAGTAAAAAACTCTTTTTCCCTTTTAATTTACTTTTAACCTTAGCACTATTCACATTTAAAAATGATTCAACATCCTTATATCTATCACTATTTTCATCCTCCTTATTAGCGTAAAAAGCTGTCAACGTAGCTAAAGCTGTTTCTACTGCTAAAACTCTGCACATTTCAATACAATCTAAATTTTCTTTTATAGAAAACTCCAAGCGTTCCTTGTATCCTTTAAAGCAATCATATCTACTCTTGCTATTAAAAGAAGAAGCAACAATAGAACCTTTTCTTTTAAAATAGTAATAAAATGGTCTACATAAATAACCAGTCCTCTTGGCTGCAAAAATAAACTTGTATGTAGTAGCCACATCTTCGTAAATCCGTCCTTTAGGATAACGAACATTACCAATCACTTTTCGCTTATAAATCTTATTCCAAGCAGCATTATCTAAAGTTCCATCTAAAATTTCTTTAACTGCATTTTGTCCTTCAAAAATCATATCCTTATTATATCTAGGATTGAACTTCTTTTTATCATTTCTCACAACGTATGTATCAGCACAAACCACATCTAAATCATGCTCATCCATATATCTAATCATATCACCATACATATTAGCATCAATGATATCATCACTATCTACAAACCCTATAATTTCACCTTTGGCTGCATCTATACCAAAATTTCGTGCATCACTAAGACCACCATTTTCTTTATGAATAACCCTTATTCGCGCATCCTTCTTCGCATAGTCATCACAAATCTTTCCACAATTATCTGGTGAACCATCATCAACCAATATCAATTCAAAATCCGTAAAAGTTTGATTTAAAATAGAATCAATACATTTATGAATATATTTTTCCACCTTATAAACAGGTACTATCACAGAAAGTCTCGGCATATCAATTCTCTCCCATCATCTTCAGCTTCACATACTTGTTCAACGTATAATTGGCATAATTAAGGCACAACACGAAACCCAGCCATCCCTCTAAAAAACCTGCCTTCAAAACATACATCTTAAAAAAAGCAAATGCCGGTCTAAAAATAAAATCCTTGAGCACCGAACATTTTTTCCCTCTAAGTTTCCTATCCTCAGCGCCAATGCTGGCATACTTATTCATCTTCTCCAAGTATTCGTCAAAAGATGCATATGTATAATGCTTAAGATGTCCCCCCAGCGTTTTTTCGGCAAATTCTCCAACAGGACGCTCATGCACCTTGCCTTCCCATTTTACGCCTTTAGATGGAAATAAGCGCACAACAGAATCCGGTCCAAGCACACCATATTTAAAATCCCTGCCAAAAGCACTGTTGCGTCTTTTAAGCCTGTACATAGCTTTTTTATCACTATTAGCTGTCTTAGAAATATTTTCTATAAGCTCATCATTCATGCGTTCATCCGCATCCAGATATAAAATCCAATCAGTGTCTACATGCTGCAACGCAAAATTACGTTGTGCGGCAAAATCATTATCCCAAGCACGATAAACCACTTTAGCACTTTTTGCTTCTGCCAATGCAACAGTTTTATCTATACTGCCAGAATCAACTATGAGCACTTTATCTGTAAGCTTCTGCGCATTTTTAATCGCATCAACAATATCCTTTTCTTCATTCTTTGTCAAAATTACTACTGTAAGGTTATCTAATCTTTCCATAAAACACCCTTATATATTACTCCAGTATTTCTGCAAACTTAGCTTTTAACGCAGCAAATCGTTCAATAACATATTCCTCAGCATATGGCCAAAGCTTCGGTTGGCTAATAAACTCATTATAATAATTCTCGTCTACTTTCAAACGTCGTATCAGCTCTCTATTCGCTGCATTATCAGAGTCTTTTTCCCAGAATATTACAGCATCCTTATTAATCAGGCTAGGTTCCGGATTATTATTTGATCCATAGTATAAAGGAATGCAACCTGCAATAAAAGCATCAAAAATCTTCTCCGTAACATAATGTTCGGTATTATCATTTTCAGCACAAATATTGAACTTAAAGGTTCTTAAATATGCTTCTTTATCATTATTGAACTCGTCCCAAAGAGCAGTAGTATTATTATGCCATTTGCCAGCTAGCTTAACATCTAATATATCCTTTACACCATTATATACCATCTCACGTGTACCTTTTTTATCATGTTTATTAATCAAAACACAATCGGATGTTTTTTTATAACTGCAGGTATTTATCTCCCTAATTCTCTTTACTATATCATCCTCATTCATTTCCGGTTTAAATGTAGTCGTAAGCCAATAAGGAAAACGTAAATACTTCTCCTCTTTATGTACACCAAAGCCCAATGCTAAATCAACATACTTCAAGCAATAATCCCCAAAATAAAAATTTAACTTAGTAAATCTGTGCTCAACATCCTCGTTGGTAATAAAAACCTTGCAACCATCAAAATTATTACGAATGAAAAACGAATTCCCTAATGGTCCAAAAAAATTAACCCTCTTTGTATTTTTGGGAAAATGGTAGCGAAGGAATCTCACATACCAATTGGATTCTAAACTATCCGCACCCCACTGATTATATTCATAATACAACTTATCATCAGTAGATCCACTAATTTTTGCTTTTCTAAAAAAACACTCTATCATAAAAGCACTCCCCAAAAATGTATTTCTGTAATATGCATTTTCCTTTACTGTATTATACCATACCTACAGCTTGAATGCAGAAAAAATGCGCAACAGCCTGAGCCATTGCGCATAAAATTATTTACTCAATCTCATTTCCCTTTAACACTCTCCATGCGGCAACCTTACGCATAGCATTAATCTCTTTCTCCATCTGCGCATCAACATTTTTCTGATCTTTAATCTCGCCATTTTGCGCAAACAACCTGTGATTGAATGCAAAATTGCTCTCGAACATACTTGGCAACATAGCACTATACGTAAATCCTTCTGGTGCAAGCAACTCTGCTAAAGTTCCTGCAATTTGCATATGGCAACCTACCGCATTCTCTTTAAACCAATCCTTTTGTACACCCTGACCATAAACAATACAGGGTACAGACATCATTATACGTGCATCCTGTTCAACCGCGAATGTAAAACGTTCCATATGATCGCCCGTAATAATAAACAAGCTATCAGGCAACTGCTTTTCAGCCTGCGCCACAAAATCGCCCATCGTCTTATCAGCATACCAAATATGACCTAACTCGGTCAGCGTGTTATCATCCTTAGCAATATCAATTGGCAGCTTGCTGCGTACAGCTTCTCGCGGGAACCCAAGCTTATCCACATCAATAATATAGGATGCATGATTACTCATCGTCAAAACCATATGGAAAACCTTTTCATTCTTCTGTTCTTGCTTAATATATACTTCTGCATTTTGGAAAAGAACCTCATCTGCACAGCCCCAAACATTATCTGTTTTTGTACCAAATTCATCAGCACAATGAAATTCATCGAAGCCCTGCGCTAAAGCAAAATTTTTGACATCCTCCCAAGTTGCATACCCACCATACCAAAAAACAGTTTTATAGCCAAGTTGCTTCATAATCTGAGCAATCCCCATTGCATATGGCTGCTTAAAGCTCATCGGCTGATAATTTTCATAAATACTAGTATTTGGCAAACCTGTAATAAGACCGTTTACCGCACGTACAGTATTATCGCCCATCGGCAACATAGAAGAAATATATGTGCAATTAGTTGCTGCCCTTAACTTCTGCATCCTGGATACAACGCCAATATCTTTAAACTTCGGCAAAAACGGCCATTCGCCAAAACTTTCTCCAACAATGAGAAAAACATTCTGCGGCTGTTTAGTTAATTTTGGCTGTTTTACAGTGTACTTAAAGGCTTCATCTATTGTGCCTGCATCTTTATTGCCACCGCTAATAAAAATTTGCTCACGCAATTCTTGAGCAGACATTTGCACATTATTAACCTTATCCATTTTTTCTTTATATCATGTACGCGATAAAGAGCTTGTCCATCATCTAAAATAGCTTCGTTCAGCAAATTAGATTTTAAGCGAGCAGCACTAAGCCAGTTTAAAGAATTAGAGTAAGTAAAAGCTCCACCAAAACGTACAAAAATCCATAAAAAAGCCAATACTGGCAACGTCAACGCCATAACCATCTTTTTATGCTGCAATGTTGCAAACTCAACAGTTGTAACCTTCTTTAGCCACAACTTTAAACCATAAGCAAGAACTGCGCCCAATAGCAACGCCAGCGGAAAACGCCACAATAACTGGTACTCTTTAACTGCAGTCACAAATATAGCATAAATATCATCATGCGCACCATTTATCAACATCATATTAAAAGCTGCATTAAAAATCTTGTAATACGGTATGCGCGTCATAAAGCAAACAGCAAAGAAAACCAAAGCCACAGCGTGCCAGCAAAAACGTAGCTTATCTGACGGCCAATTTTTCACAATAATCTTCGGCAAAGTTGCAAACACAAAGCCAATCAAAGCTATAATGCCTGCTGTCTTTAAGCTTAAGCGCAGTCCTAACAATAAAGCCATCGGAACATCGCTATAATCTCCATTAAGCTGTCCGCTGTAAATAGCAATAAAGGCTATACGAAATACCGTAAAAACCAAGCACCAATAAATAAATGATTTGAGATCCTGCTGCAGGTTTTCAAAAAATCTTGCGTAAGAATTCATATAAAGCTTTCATCTCCCCATATTTTATGCAAGTCTAACTAATTATACCATACTTTTCGCTTAGCATCTGCTTATGATTCAGAAGAATTCTATTTTTTAATTAGAATAAGCAAATTGGTTCATTCGTCATAGAGAATGTGATTTATTCTGAAATCGCAATAATAAGTTGCATATCAGTTTCATTTAATCTTAATCTATTCTTAATTGGCTCATTGTATAATGAAATTGCACACCTGAAAAATTGAATAAAAAATAGTCC
>ERZ1673698.1859-NODE-1859-length-17086-cov-22.876872_pt1 | contig 17086 bp, 13 predicted proteins | sample MGYA00580228_ERZ1673698 | MGnify/ENA primary metagenome ERZ1673698 (study PRJEB41218, sample SAMN15661768) | gut metagenome | host: Homo sapiens | place: Canada: London | collected 2015-08-20/2019-03-30 | study: EMG produced TPA metagenomics assembly of... | reverse complement strand
TTCTCTCTCCAACGGCGGCCCCGTGGCCTCCCCGTTTTGCGAAAGTGCTGCAAAGTTAATACATTTTCCTACTCCGCTCCAAATTTTTTTACCACTTTTTTATGCTATATAACATAACTTTCTTGCAATGGACTGTACCTCACGATTTTATACTTAAACATTTTGCTAAAAAAAATGCAGGTAAAGATAGAAAAAGAGCAAAATACGGCGACAGGGCTGTAAAAAAGGCCTTTAGGTAAGAGTCTGCAAAAAAGGTAACGCCAACGGAAACCAGGAAAAAGCCAAATGAAACCGGAGTTGCGTTACCAAGTCATAACCGTTTTTCGTATCGTGCGCAGGGCTGTAAAGGCGAATAAAACGGTTCGACGAGGGCACGGGCTGCCATTTGAACGGCCTTTGCTTACAGCAAAGGTGAACATTTTCGGGACACGCCCCGAAAAAAAATGTGCCAGACGGTTCTTTTGCGTTGATACGCTGCGATTTGCATAGCTACAAATAACTCCATAGTTAATAGTTTTGTACCATTAAAAATGTGAGTTATGAGAAGTACATTCTGTGTATTGTTTTACCTGAAAAGGAAGGACGTAAGAAAAGACGGTACGGTTCCCGTCATGGGACGTATTACCATCGACGGGGGCAAGCCTGCGCAGTTCAGTTGCAAGATGACGGTCGCTCCGTCGCTTTGGAATACCGAAACGGGACGTATGACGGGTCGGAGCGTCGCCGCGCAGGAGGCGAACAAGATGCTCGACGGCATCCGTGTAAAAATCAACAACCACTACCGTGAAATCGTGGATCGGGACGGCTTCGTTACGGCGGAGAAGGTCAAAAACTCCTTTTTAGGCCTGGAATACCGCCATGAGACGCTGCTGAAAGTTTACGAGCAGTTCAACAGCGACTTCGACAAGCTGGTGCAGGCCGGAATGCGTGCGAAATCCACACAACAGAAATACCTGACCGTTTACGACCACCTGAAACGGTTTCTCGAAACGCGCTACCACGTGAGCGACATCGCGCTGAAAGAGATAGCGCCCGCGTTCATCAACGACTTCGAGCTGTACCTGCGCACGGAGAACCGTTGCAGCCACAACACGGTCTGGGTGTATCTTATGCCTCTGCGCAAGATGATAAGCATCGCCATAGAGAACGGCTGGCTTCTGCGCGACCCGTTCGTCAAGCACGAGATCAGCATGGAGGAAACCGAGCGTGCGTTCCTGACGAACGAGGAGCTGAAAAGGTTGATGGACATGCGCTTCAAGAAACCCAAATACGAACTCGTGCGCGACCTGTTCGTGTTCTGCTGCTTCACGGGCTTGTCCTATTGCGAGCTGTATAACCTCTCGGACGACAATATCCGCACGTATTTCGACGATCACGAGTGGATTCATATCTCCCGCCAGAAAACGACGGTCTTGTCGGAGGTTCAGTTGCTCGACATTCCCAAGATGATTTACGAGAAATACAAGGGAATAGGTGAAGGCGGCAAGATATTCCCCGTACCCAAGTACCGCACGGCTCTCGGAACCATCAAAAAGATCATGAAACTGTGCGGCATAGACAAGGAGGTTACGTGGCATATCGGACGGCACACGATGGCCACGACGGTCTGCCTGTCGAATAACGTGCCTATCGAGACGGTCAGTTCGATTCTGGGACACAAGAATATCCGCACGACGCAGATTTACGCCAAGATCACGAAAGAGAAAGTCAAAAAGGACATGGCCGCCCTCGCCGCGCAATTGAACTCCATCGAGGAATTTGCGGGAGTAGCCATTTAATAGATACGGTATTAACCATTCAAATAAGGAAGATATGAAAAGGGATACAATCAAGATAGAAGGGAAAGCAATCCGCGTAACGGGCAGCGAGATATGGATGACGCTGCCGGAAATAGTCGAACTATTCGGTACGACCGCCGCAGCGGTCTGTGCAGGTATCAAGGCCATCCTCAAAGAAAACGCCCTGCACGACTACGATGTCTGCAAGTGTATCCGGCTGGACAACGGCAACAGCACGGACGTGTATAACATGGAGGTCGTCATAGCCCTCGCGTTCCGGCTGGACACGTATCCTGCGGCGGCGTTGCGCAGTTGGATCGTGCGTAAGGCGACGACACCCGTGCGGACGGCGCCCCCGATCATCCTCCGATACGGGGAGGGGGTCTTGAACTGAAAAAACGGCGGGCAGGCTTTCGGGCTTGCCCGCCGTTCGTTTTACGGAATGGCCTTGCGGTAATTGTCCGTCAGGAGCTTCTCGATGTCGGTCTCCCGATAGAGGACTTTGCCGCCGAACACGATATAGGGTATCTTGCGCTCGGTACGGTATTCCTGCAAGGTTCGTCGGCTCACTTTCAGCAGGGCGATCACCTCCTTATCCGTGAGGTATCTCTCGCCCGCGAACGGAGGCCGGAAGCTCTCCATGAGCCGATCCGCATCTTTCGTCCCTTTTTTCAGGGCGTGCAACAACGAGGCGATACGCCCGTCGTCTGCCGTGATCACTCGGTCATCGTTCATATATCTGTGGATTTAGTGGGTTGGTATTTCCATTCAGGTATCCTCCCGCCCGGATTGCAGCAAGGCCGCCTCTTTCAACAGCCGCTCCACCTCCTCCGGCCTGTAATAAAACTTGTGGTTCACCTGCGCGAAGGCGATCATCCGGTTGTCGCGCAAGGTCTGCAAGGTTCGCGGGCTTATGCGCATCAGGCGGCAGACCTCCTGCCCGTCGAGCCATTTTCTTTCCCGCCTGTCGCTGCAACGGCGGCACAACTCCCCGACCTTTCCCGCGAGCGTCTCCGCAGCGGCGAGCAACGCCTCGAATGTTTTCTTTTCTACGATAACGATTTCCATGTCCTTCGATTTTTAAGATTTGCGGCAAATCTACTCAATCCCTTTCGCACTTGCCTACTGTTCGGGGCTTCTGGCAGCTTGTGGCGTCCGTTTGGCACTCTCTGACTTCTTCGCATCGCCCCTCCGTGCATAAAATCTTTCCATAGTCGCTACCGACTATGGAAAGCACCTTACGGAGATACGCCACCTTTGCCCGTGAAACAAAAAGCAAAGGTTATGGAAATCATCACGATGGAAAGTTCCGCCTATAAGGAGCTGGTGGAAAAAATAGATAAGATAGCCGGATATGTCCGCGACAGCGAACGGGAGAAGAAGAAACCCGACGCGGACGTATGGCTGTGCAACGAGGAGGTCATGTCGCTGCTGGGTATCAGCCGCCGCACGCTCCAACGCCTTCGGGACGGCAAGCGCATCCGCTACGCGATTTTCAGAGGCGCGTGCCGCTATCATTTTTCAGAGGTAGCGCGTATGGTCGAAGAATCGCTCGTCGAGTGCGACCCGCAAAGGCTGGAAGATTTCAGACGTAATTATCTGCTCCGCACGGGCAGCCAAAGGAAGAAAGGGTAAGCGTATGGGACTGCTGGAAACGGACACATTCGAGCTGTGGATGTCGAAAATCATGGAGCGTTTCGACCGCCACGAGCAGATGCTCTCGAAGCTCGCGGGCAAGGAGATCAAGGAGGTGAAATATCTGGACGGGGAACGGCTGCTGGACAATCAGGACTTGTGCCAGCTCTTGCAGGCGAGCAAACGCTCGCTACAACGCTACCGCAGCTCCGGCACGTTGCGCTATCAGATGTTATGGCATAAAATCTATTACAAGGAATCGGACGTGCAGGAGTTCCTGAAAAATCATTTCGACGAGTTCAGGGGCTGCCGCAAGGTGGAAAAGGAGAAGGGCTGAACGCCAAAGGCTGCCAGACGGACGCCACAAGCTGCCACCTGCGGCGCGAGCCATTGCCGCCGTACTCCGTACCGCTAAATTCGCGGCACATCCATTCATGTACAATTAAATATCAATCAGTTATGGAACAAAAGAAAAAAGAACAGGACGTTCTGGTCGTCAGGGACGAGCAGACGGGCGAAATCGGTGTCGTCGCGGGTTTGAAGCGCGACGGCACGCCGAACATGAAAGCCGCCAAAGCGGAACACGCGCAGGATTTTCTGCGTTTCGACCGTCACGGCGACGTATTGGACAACTTCTTCGCCAATTTCTTCCGGCAATGTATGCACCCCAAGCGGTTCTCCTTCTACCGCGTAGCGACGGAGGGTCTCGAAAACGTGCTTACGGTCATCAAAGAGATGCTGAAGAAGCCGGACGAGTACCGCGATGTTCTCGCGGCGCACCGTGTCGATACGACCAAGCACGGACAGCAGGCCGAGCAGATGCGGCAAGAGACGGTTCGAAGCGTCGCGGAGGAAACGCCCGACGGCGTCGGCGGGCATCGGGAGGGCGATGCCGAAAGCCAGTCCGCCGAAACGGAACAGCAGACTCCCGACGGGCAAGGCTACAAGCCTATCGACGACAGCCGCCTCGACCGCGCGGAGGTCGCCGAACGCTGGGGCATCGACCTCGCGGCGTTGGAGCAGTCGGGCGATCTGGAACGTATGCGCAACTACGGCAAGTCGCGCCTTATCGACTGCAACCCCGAAATCGGGGGTATCCGCGTCCCGATGCAGGCGCAGCTGTCGCTTCGGGAGAATCCCGACGGTACGGTGTCGCTCGTGCCACACCCGATACGCCGTGCGCCGAACTACGACGAGTACCTGAACGTCAGGTTCACGCCGGAGGATCAGGAAAACCTGAAAAAGACGGGCAACCTCGGACGTGTGGTAGAGGTCGTCGATCCGGCGACGGGCGAGCTGCTCCCCTCGTTCGTCAGTATCGACCGCATCACCAACGAAACGGTGTCCGTTCCGGTCAGGGACATCAACATTCCCCACGAGGTGCTGGGTGCGGCGCTGGACGACAAGCAGCAGGCGGCACTTGCCAGAGGCGAGGGCGTGTACGTGGAGGGCATGACCTCGAAGAACAACGGCAAGGTGTTCAATGCCACGATCCAAATCAACGCCGACAGGCGGGGGCTGGACTTTCATTTCGGAGAAAGGAAGCAGCAGCAACGTCAGGAGCAGACGCAGGCGGCAGAGGACGGGAAGCAGGAGAAGCCGCGCAAGCTGCGTATCGGGAGCACCCTGCTCCAAAGGCCGATTACCGACGAAATCAAGAAAGGCTGGGAGCAGAACAAATGGGTCTATATGGAGGGGCTTATCGACAGGAAGGGAAAGCCGTTCAATGCCTACGTGCGTCCCAACCACGAACGCGGTAAATACGATTTCTCCCGCAAGCGACCGGAGGAGGCGCAAATCCATGAAATCAAACCCGACAACACCTCCCGCACGCAGGTAGCGGTCAATTCGGAGGGCAAGACCCACGAGGCGACCAAGCATGTGGGCGAGCCGCTGCAACGGGGACAGACCGCACCCGCCAACGAGGAGCAGCAGCGCAGGCAGCAGAACGCGAACAGACCCCGAATGAAGATGTAGCTATGGCGGCCTTCCTCCTTCTGCTGTTCTTCTGCCTCGTCTGCGGCACGGGCGGTTACGCCCTGCGGCGTACCGATTGGCAGGCCATAGAGCGGGACAACGGACGCTACTACACCTCCGACGGGTATCACATCTATTACGACCGTAAAATCCTGCGCCGCCTGTACGGTGAGGAAGACTGCGGCGAATGAAACGAACGAATGAATCAACCGGGGCATCAGCCCCACCCATTAAATCCACAGTAAAACAAATCGAATATGAAAACAATCATTGCAGAAAAACCGAGCGTGGCGCGGGAAATCGCCCGCATCGTGAAAGCCACCAGACGGGAGGTAGGCTATCTGACCGGAAACGGCTATAGCGTGACATGGGCGTTCGGCCACCTCGTGCAGCCCGCCCTGCCGGACGGTTACGGCATCAAAGGCTTCCACCCCGACAACCTGCCCATCATCCCTCCGGTGTTCAAACTGATCCCCCGTCAGGTCAAGAGTCAGAAGGGCTACAAGCCCGACAGCGACGCGGAGGCGCAAATCAAGGTCATCGCCCGCCTGTTCCGCGAGAGCGAGAAAATCATCGTGGCGACGGATGCGGGACGCGAGGGCGAGCTGATCTTCCGCTACCTGTACGAGTACATCGGCTGCGCCACGCCGTTCGACCGCCTTTGGATCAGCTCGCTGACGGACACCGCCATCCGCGAGGGGCTGGAAAGGCTCGAAAGCGGCAGCAAGTACGACAACCTCTATTACGCGGCCAAAGCCCGCAGCGAAGCCGACTGGCTGGTGGGCATCAACGCCACGCAAGCCATCACGGTAGCCGCCGGACGCGGCACGTATTCGCTCGGACGGGTGCAGACCCCCACGCTGGCGATGGTCTGCGAACGCTTCTGGGAGAACAGGCGTTTTAAGCCCGAAACCCTCTGGCAGACGCATTTCTCGACCGCCGGAGGGGAAGACGGCGAGGTCGTGAAATTCTCCTCCCGCGAGAAGTGGAAAGAGAAACGACCCGCGACGGAGGCTTACGAGGCGCTCAAAGGACAAGGTACGGCGATAATCACGAAGGTCGAACGCAAGGAAACCGTGCAGGAACCGCCCCTGCTGTACGACCTGACGACGCTGCAAAAGGAGGCGAACGCCAAGCACGGCTTCACGGCGGAAAAGACGCTCTCCATTGCGCAGAAGCTCTACGAGGCGAAGCTGATCACCTACCCCCGCACGGGCAGCCGCTACATTCCCGAAGATGTCTTCGACGGGATTCCGGCCTTGCTGCTCACGCTCAAAGGCAACCCGACGTGGGGCGAACGCCTCGCCCTCGTGGGAGAGCCCACGCGCCGGAGCGTGGACGCGGCGAAAGTAACCGACCACCACGCGCTGCTTACGACGGGCATGAAGCCCAAAAACCTGCTGCCCGACGAGCAGACCCTCTACGACATGATCGTCGGGCGTATGCTGGAAGCCTTCTCGGAGAAGTGCGTCAAGGACGTAACGACCGTCGTGGCGGAGTGCGGCGGTGCGGAATATACCGTAAAAGGCGCGATCGTCCGTCAGGCGGGATGGCGCGGCGTGTATAACGAGGAGACGGAGGACACCGTGCTGCCCGCATGGTCGGAAGGCACGGAGCTGCCCGTCGCGGCCTGTTCGATGACCGAGGGCAAGACCAAGCCCAAGCCGCTGCACACCGAAGCGACGCTGCTGGCGGCGATGGAGACCGCAGGCAAGGAGGTCGAGGACGAGGAGGTGCGGCAGTCGCTCAAAGAGTGCGGTATCGGCACTCCGGCCACCCGTGCCGCCATCATCGAGACGCTCTTTTCACGGGAGTATATGGTGCGTCAGAAAAAATCGCTCGTGCCGACGGAAAAGGGGCTGGCTCTCTATTCGGTCGTCAAGACGATGCGCATCGCCGACGTGCGTATGACGGGCGAATGGGAGGCCGCGCTCGCCAAAATCGAACGCGGCGAGCTGCGCGATGAGACGTTCCGCAAGGAGATCGAGGCGTACACCGCCGAAATCACGACCGAGCTGCTGACCTGCGGCAAGCTGTTCGCGCCGTCGGCTTCGGAGTGCCTCTGCCCCAAGTGCAAGACGGGACGGATGCAGTTCTTCGGCAAGGTCGTGCGCTGCGACAATCCCGCCTGCGGGCTTCCCGTGTTCCGCGTGAAAGCCGGAAAGACGCTCTCCGACGCGGAGATCACGGAGCTGCTGGCCAACGGCCGCACCGGAGTAGTCAAGGGCTTCAACAGCAAGCAGGGCAAGAAGTTCTCGGCTGTTGTGGCCTTCGACGGGGAGTTCAACACCGTTTTCGAGTTCCCGGAGGCCGCCCGAACGGAAAAATCCACGAAACGAAGAAAATAATGCGTATATTTGCCCCTAAATTCACGGACTTAGATTGTTCTTCCGTTCCGACGGTCGATACCGATTTATTTTCTGTGGATTTAGTGGGTGGCACTCGGCGGGGACGTCGAGTGCCTTTTCTTCATCTTCCTTTTTATCCGATAATCCACTAAATCCACAGAAATTATGAATAAGACAAGCAAGCCTGCGGAGTTATCCTACTACGGGCTTTACCTGTTGTCCCACCTCAAAGAGAACCATCCCGACAAGGCGGGCGATGCGGCCTTCATCGAGGCACGCGCCGACCATGCCGCCGATGTGTACGAACGTGCGCGTCTGGAAGGCTACCTGCCCGAAGGGGCGCACGAGCTGGCGATGGCCGCCCTTTTGGAAGGACTGCACTTTTCCAAGTACAACACCGTCATAGAGGTACTCTGGAACGAATGCGCGGACGAAGTGCCGCAAAGCGAGGCTCCCGCCGCCACGCTGAAACTGTTACCCTATCTGGAGGGCGTCTTCGCCCGTTACCCGCTCTCGGACGACTTCGCCTACTCGCCCGAATACGAGCAGCTCTGCACGGAGCTTACGGGGGCTATCCTAATCTCGCTGGAAGAGAATGGCCTTTAACCGTAAAGCCAAGCTGCGCGACAACATCGAGGCGATACGGACGGCTTTCGAGTTGGGCAAGGCAGGACGGGCGGCCACTCCCGAAGAAAGGGAGCGGCTCGCCCGCTACTGCGGATTCGGGGGACTGAAATGTATCCTCAATCCCGCCGCCTCACTGACCGATGCCGTCCAGTGGGCGAAATCCGACCTCGACCTGTTCCCGCAGACGATGGAGCTGCACCGTCTGATCCGTGAGAACAGCGCCAGCGAGAACGAATACAAGCGTTATATTGACAGCCTGAAAAGCTCCGTGCTGACGGCGTTCTATACCCCGTCGGCGGTAACGGAAGCTCTGGCCGACGTGCTGCACGACTATAATGTGCGTCCGCTCCGCCTGCTGGAACCCTCCGCAGGGCACGGCGCGTTCATCGGGGCGTTCGCGCGGAAAGATGCCACCATCGATGTCATGGCCTTCGAGAAAGACCTCCTGACGGGCAAAATCCTCTCCTGCCTCTATCCTGACAAGAAAATACGGACGGAGGGTTTCGAGCGCATCGAGAAACCTTTCGACGGCTATTTCGACGCGGCGGTCTCCAATATCCCGTTCGGCGACATGGCCGTCTTCGATCCGTCCTTCTCCGCGAGCGAGGCTCCCGCACGCCGCATGGCGACGAGAGCCATACACAACTACTTTTTCCTCAAAGGGCTGGATGCCGTCCGCGACGGCGGTATCGTGGCGTTCATCACCTCGCAGGGCGTGCTGAACTCCCCGCAGAATGAGGCGATACGGCTCGAAATGATGGAAAAGGCACGTCTGGTTTCCGCTATCCGTCTGCCGAACAACCTCTTTACCGACAATGCCGGGACGGAGGTGGGCAGCGACCTCGTCATCCTGCAAAAAGACACCCGCAAAGAGGGGCTGACCGAAGATGAAAGGCTGTTTACCCGAACGGGGACGCTGCGCGGCGTAAGCACCAACAGCTATTTCATCGAGCACGAGGAGCAAATCGTCTGCACGAGCGCGGAGTTGGACACCGACCCCTACGGCAAGCCCGCGATGGTCTATCGGCACGAGGGCGGTGCGGAAGGCATCGCGGACAGCCTGCGCGAACTGCTCGACCGGAACCTGCACGCACGTCTGGTCATGCGCCTCTATTCCGGCGGCATTCGGGACGCACGGCTGAAAGAGGAGAAACCCGAAATAGAGCCTCCGGTAATGAGCCTTTACGACCTGTTCGGCTTCACGGCGGAGGAGGTGCGCATCGCCCAGACGGGCGGCAAGCCCCGCCGCCGGAGCAACCGCCCCAAGCTGGTTCAACCCCGTCAGCCGTCGCTGTTCGATGCACCGACGCAAACAGCGGCGGCGATCACCCAAGAGGAGCGGACGGCGCACGGCTTCGCTGAATCCGCAATCCGTCCCGCCTATCCCGTCGAGAACGGTTTCAAGGCGGACTTGAACCGTCGCATCACCGACATCGAGCGGCAGATGCGCGAGGAGGAGGCGAAGCTCTCGGCAGAAGAAAGGCAGCGCAGGCATGAGGAGGAGATGCAGCCCCGACCGTTCGACGGATTATTGGAACCACACCTGAAAGAAGGCTCGTTTGTCAGGGTGAACACCGCAGGCGTACGTTATCAGGTCGGCTACCTGAAAGACGTTACCCGCTACGGGGCGACGTTCCACCCGCTCGATTTGGGAAAGGAGCAGCGGGAGAAAATTGCGGCATATATCTCGGTGCGGGACGCTTACGAGCGGCTCTATACTTACGAGGCCGAATATCACGATGAAGGGTCGGCGCAACGCGAGGCGTTGAACGCCCGCTACGACGAGTTCGTCGCGCGTTACGGCAATCTGAACGCCAAAGCGAACGTCAAGCTCCTTATGATGGACGCTTCGGGGCGCGACATCCTCGCCATAGAACGGGCGGAGGACGGACGGTTCGTCAAGGCCGACATCTTCGATCATCCTGTTGCTTTTTCATTGAATCAGCTCACGCACGTCGATACGCCCGAAGAAGCCCTGTCCGCGTCGCTCAACCGCTACGGCGGCGTGAACCTCGACTACATGGAGGCGTTGTCGGACAGCAGCCGCGAGGAGCTGATCGACGCGCTGAAAGGGCGCATTTTCTACAATCCGCTGGCCGGAGGGTACGAGATCAAAGACCGTTTCATCGCGGGCAACGTCGTCGATAAGGCGGAGCGTATCGAGGCGTGGATGGCCGAAAACCCGCACGGCGAGCGCGAAAAGGAAGCCCTTGCAGCACTCCGAGAGGCCACGCCGCGCCCGATTTCATTCGACGAGCTGGACTTCAACCTCGGCGAGAGGTGGATACCGACGGGGATTTATGCGGCCTATGCCTCCTACTTGTTCGGTACGGATGTGAGTATCGGTTTCTCGGAAAGCATGGACGAGTATTCGGTCAAATGCGGCGCGAAGAACGCCAAGATTCTCGACCAATTCTGCGTCAAGGGCTATTACCGCAATTACGACGGTATCGCCCTGCTGAAACACGCCCTCGTGAACACCGTTCCCGATATGAGCAAGAGTATCGGCAAGGACGAGCACGGCAACGACATCAAGGTACGCGACAGCGAGGGCATACAGCTCGCCAACGCCAAAATCGACGAGATCCGCAACGGCTTCGTCGAGTGGCTCGCGGAGCAGTCGCCGGAGTTTCAGAAAAGGCTCGCGGACATGTATAACCGCAAGTTCAACTGTTACGTTCGTCCGCAGTACGACGGCTCTCACCAGACCTTTCCCGACCTCGACCTGAAAGCCCTCGAACGGCGGTTCGGCATCAAGGACGTGTACCGGAGCCAGAAGGATTGTATCTGGATGCTCAAACAGAACGGGGGCGGCATCTGCGACCACGAGGTAGGCACGGGCAAGACGCTGATCATGTGTGTCGCGGCGCACGAGATGAAGCGGCTGGGGCTGGCGCACAAACCGATGATTATCGGCCTGAAAGCCAACGTCGCGGAGATCGCCGAGTGCTACCGCACGGCCTACCCGAACGCGAAGATACTCTACGCCTCGGAAAAGGACTTCTCGCCCGAAAACCGCGTGCGGTTCTTCAACAACATCAAGAACAACGACTACGATTGCGTCATCATGTCGCACGACCAGTTCGGCAAGATACCGCAGTCGCCCGAATTGCAGCAACAGATTTTACAAGCGGAGTTAGACACGGTGGAGGAGAATCTCGAAGTGCTGCGCAGTCAGGGCAAGGAGGTTTCCAAAGCGATGCTGCGGGGGTTGGAGAAGCGGAAAATCAACCTTTCCGTCAAGCTCGAAACCATCGCCCACGCCATCAAGTCGCGCACGGACGATGTGGTGGACTTCAAGCAGATGGGCATCGACCATATCTTCGTGGACGAGAGCCACCAGTTCAAGAACCTGATGTTTAACACTCGCCATGACCGCGTGGCGGGGCTGGGCAATCAGGACGGCAGTCAGAAGGCGCTCAACATGCTTTACGCCATCCGCACCATTCAGGAGCGGACGGGAAAGGATTTGGGCGCGACGTTCCTCTCCGGTACGACCATCAGCAACTCGCTGACGGAACTGTACCTGCTGTTCAAGTACCTGCGCCCGAAGGAATTGGAGCGGCAGAACATCAATTCGTTCGACGCATGGGCGGCCATCTTCGCCAAGAAAACGACGGACTTCGAGTTTTCGGTAACGAACAACATCGTGCAGAAAGAGCGCTTCCGCTACTTTATCAAAGTGCCGGAGCTGGCGCAGTTCTACAACGAGATCACGGACTACCGCACGGCGGAGGACGTAGGCGTGGACAGGCCGCAGAAAAACGAGATACTGCACAACATCCCGCCCACGCCGCAGCAGGAGGAGTTCATCGAGAAGCTGATGCAGTTCGCGCAGTCGGGCGACGCCACGATACTCGGACGCGACAAGCTCTCGGACACCGAAGAAAAGGCCAAGATGCTGATCGCAACGGACTACGCCCGCAAAATGGCACTCGACATGCGGCTTATCGACCCCGACCTGTACGAAGACCACTCCGACAACAAGGCGAGCCATTGCGCGAAAATGATCGCGGAGTATTACCACAAATACGACGCGCAGAAAGGCACGCAGTTCGTATTCTCGGATTTGGGGACGTTCCAGCCGGGACAGTGGAACGTGTACAGCGAGATCAAACGCAAACTCGTGGAGGATTACGGCATACCCTCGTCGGAGATACGCTTCATTCAGGAATGCAAGAACGAAAAAGCTCGCAAGGCCGTCATCGACGCGATGAACGACGGACGGGTGCGGGTGATCTTCGGCTCGACCTCCATGCTCGGAACGGGCGTAAACGCGCAGAAACGGGCGGTGGCGGTGCATCACCTCGACACGCCGTGGGTGCGACATGAAGTCGCATAGATAATTGTTGGAATGATACTTACGAGTATCAGCTTTAACCCGCTGTTCCGTCAGCGGTAGCCTACCACCGATGCACCTTAATAGTTGTATTAAGCGGTTGGGACAAAGTACACTTTCGCAAGACAAGACAGAACCGTGAGGGGAAGTCAAGTACGGTTAGTATCATACCGTAGAGTGGCGAGGCTGGATAGTATGGTTAGCGCAAGCGAACTGTTAGTAAACTTCGTAATGTCACGAAAGAGTGTAAGATACTGGCACACTCTACCCAAAAGGGATGCGGTCGGTTAATCCTCTCCATGGTAGGATTACACGGATATAAGCACCGCCGGAGGATGAGACAGAACCTAACCTATCCGTTAGTTATCTATGTGGAACATGGTAAGCCTGTATATCTCCTGTCATGTAAAAATGGCAGGTAAGCTGACAGCAATGAAAGCCGAATGGTGTGCAGGTATAAGATAACAGAAAAAGCGAATGCCGTTCTGTAATGGAGCGGATACGGATTGAACCGACATCACGGGCTGATGTGGGCGACATCATCCGACACGAAAGTGGGCAGACTTCTGTGACGACATTAGGGAGGCAATCAAACCAAATGTTGTCAAATGGTGATTCTTTACAATTAACTTTTAGAACTTTCAAAAGGAGGAAAGCAAATGAACGAAAACAAGACATCGTGTGCGCCTGCTGACAATCAGCAAACACTTTGGGACAGAATAGACTGGACTAAAGCGGAGTTGGCTGTCAGAAAGCTACAAGCGCGTATTGTAAAGGCTCAGAAGGAAGGCAGATACAACAAGGTGAAAGCCTTGCAGTGGACGCTGACCCACTCTTTTTACGCAAAAGCCTTAGCTGTAAAGAGAGTTACTTCTAACGGAGGTGGAAACACCCCAGGGATTGACATGGAAACATGGGATAAACCCGAAGCTAAAACACAAGCAATAAGTGAACTCAAACGCAGAGGCTACCAGCCGAAGCCGTTGAGAAGAGTCCACATCAAGAAGAGTAATGGCAAACTGCGACCGTTGGGAATACCGACGTTGAAAGACAGAGCCATGCAAGCACTCTACCTCATGGCATTGGAACCAGTGTCAGAAACTACAGCTGATACACGTTCATACGGTTTCCGAAAAGAACGCCGCTGTATGGATGCAGTACTGCAATGCCATAACATTCTCCGAAAAGGCTATTCTCCTGAATGGATTTTGGAGGGTGATATAAAGGGGTGCTTCGATCATATCAGCCATGAATGGTTGCTTGCCAACATCCCAATGGATAAGGCAATGCATCGTAAATGGCTGAAATGCGGCTATATCTTCAACAAACAGATGTTCCCGACCGAGGAGGGGACACCGCAAGGTGGCATAATCTCCCCGACACTTGCCAATATGACATTGGACGGTTTGCAGAAAGTTCTCGTAGCGAAATATAAACGAGTTAGAATAAAGGGAAAACTATATTCGCCAATGGTGAATCTGGTTCGTTATGCTGATGATTTTATAATTACTTGCGAAAACCGTGAGACACTTGAGAACGAAATCAAGCCATTGGTTGCTGAGTTCATGGCTGAAAGAGGTCTGACCTTATCAGAGGAAAAGACGGTCATAACAAACATCCGTGACGGTTTTGATTTTCTCGGTTTCAATATCCGCAAATACGACAATGAAATATTGACTAAACCGACCAAGAAAGCAGAAAAACGCTTTATGGAAAATATCCGTAAAGTAACAAAAGGTCATAAGGGTTGCAAGCAGGAGTCATTAATCAGAATGTTGAATGCTAAAATCCGAGGATGGGGAGCATATTATCAGCATGGGGCGACACGTGATTCATTTCACAGAATCGACCATCAGATATTTCTCGCCTTGTGGCAATGGGCTAAACGTCGTCATTCCAAGAAAGGGAAACGGTGGATAAAAGACCGTTATTGGCACAATATCCGAGGAAATAGCTGGACTTTTGCAGCTAAGTTCAAGAAATCAAACGGCAAGGAAGACCAGCTCACCTTGTTGAAGCTGGCATCTTCATTTCCTTTCCTGCAATATACGCAGATAAAGGGGGACATGAATCCGTTTGACGCAGACTGCCGTCTGTACTTCAATAAAAGAATGAAGTCGAAAATGCTTGTGACACTGAAGGGACGTAAATCCCTGCTTTACCTATGGGAAAAGCAAGGTCGGATATGTTCGGTATGTGGTGAACCGATTGACACGCATAAGGCATGGAATGTAATGACGACCGTCAAAGACGGACGAAAATGCAATCTGTTGGTTCATGATGAATGTTTCAAATTATCCCGTAAATCCAATGGAAACAAGAAGTAGTATGAGCCGGTCTCTGCACACGAACAGAGACTTAGAAAAGCTTGAGCCGTATGAGGGGAAACTCTCATGTACGGTTCTGAGGGGGGAAGAGGGCAGTAATGCCCTTGACCTACCCGATCGACCCTCCGACCTCGCGCAGCGCGACGGGCGTGCCGTGCGCAAAGGTAACGAGGTAGCCAAGTTCTTCGCGGGCGGCAAGGTGGACGTGATTATCTATGCGGTGGAGAAGTCGCTCGACAGTTACAAGTTCAACCTGCTGCACTGCAAGCAGACCTTCATCTCGCAGCTCAAAAGCGGAGCGATGGGTGCGCGTACCATAGACGAGGGGGCGATGGACGAGAAATCGGGCATGAACTTCTCCGAATACATGGCTATTCTTTCAGGGAACACGGATTTGCTCGACAAAGCCCGTTTAGAAAAGAAGGTCGCGGCGTTGGAGAGCGAGCGCAAGACGTTCTACAAGGCCAAGAGCGCCTCCTCGTGGAAATTGGAAGACTACACCAAGAAGCTCGCGCATAACGACGACTGCATCGTCAAGATGACCGCCGACTACGAGGCGTTCCTCGCGCGGGTACAGACCGACAAGGAGGGAAACAGGCTCAACGCCGTGCGGCTCGACGGATTGGAGGCCACCGACCACAAGAGCATCGGGACACGCTTGCAGGAGATCGCCAAAAACGCCACGACGGTCGGCGAATACGTGCGTATCGGCGAGCTGTACGGCTTTCCGCTGCTCGTCAAGACCGAACCCGTCCTGAAAGACGGCAAGGAGGTAAAACTGAACCGTTTCTTCGTGGAGGGAGCGTTCAAGTACACCTACAACAACGGGCAGATAGCAATGGCCGACACCAAAGCCGCGTCGATGAACTTCCTGAACGCGCTGGAACGCATACCCAAACTTATAGAGCAGTACAAGGCGCAGAACGTAACCTACGAGCGGGATATTCCGATTTTACAGGAAACGGTCGGCGGTGTATGGAAGAAGGAGGACGAGTTGAAGGCGCTGAAAGCGGAAGTCGCGGCGTTGGAACGCAAAATACAACTCACGCTCTCACCGCCCACACTCGAAGCCGGGCAGGAACATGTGCAAAGGGACGGCGGAGTAGTACAAAGCATACCGGATATTCCACACGGTAACGGGAGGGAGCGGATAAATGGAGAAAGCACAACGGAGGCAGTCTTTGCGCCGTCCGGCAAGCCCGACACCTCGCGGTTTTCGCGTGAACATATATCTATAGTGAGGCCGAAGCTCGCAGAGGAAAAGATGCAAGACAAAGGGCTCAAGTTATAAAAGGAAGCCGGCAAGAACAAAAAACAGGCTGGTATATCAAACGTATCCAGCCTGTTTCTTTCCATAATAAAAACTTTTGATAAACAGAATTTCACTTGTTTATCCGCATATCGGGATCGAAACTGTAGCTTCGTTTCCCCTCTATAACCGTGACTTGCAGGAAGAGCGCCCTGAAACGGTCGAACGTGTTTCGCGCGACCTCGTACCGCCCGCATATCATGGCGATCGTCCGCCCGTCATTCAACAGGCTGGCAATTTCCTCTCCCGCTTCGATCAATCGCCGGAGCTTGGTATAGCTTCCCCTCCTGCGCCCGAGTATGACGCCCTGCTCGCGTCGTGCCGCCAAGGCCTCCCTCGTGCGGGCGGATATGAGGTTGCGCTCGATCTCGGCCACCAGGCCAAAAGCGAAACATAGAACCTTGCTGTTGATGGTGTCGTCAAAGGAGTAACGATCCTTGGTGCTGTACAGGTACACTCCCTTTTCCAGCAGTTCCCCCACGATGACCATGATGTCGGTGAGGGTACGGCTCAACCGCGAAAGTTCCGTCACGATCAATGCGTCCCCGGCTTGCAAGCGCTTTACTGTTTCCCCGAGTTTCCGGTCACGCTTTTTTTTCCTGCCGCTCACGACTTCCGTGACCCAGCAATCCACTACCATGTTTCTACTACCGGCAAACCTCGCGATCTCGTGTCGTTGGTTGGTCAGCGTTTGCCTTCCCGTGCTGACCCTTAAATAAGCTACTACCATAGTCGGAAAAATTAAA
>ERZ1673698.1836-NODE-1836-length-17357-cov-5.833198_pt1 | contig 17357 bp, 14 predicted proteins | sample MGYA00580228_ERZ1673698 | MGnify/ENA primary metagenome ERZ1673698 (study PRJEB41218, sample SAMN15661768) | gut metagenome | host: Homo sapiens | place: Canada: London | collected 2015-08-20/2019-03-30 | study: EMG produced TPA metagenomics assembly of... | reverse complement strand
ATACACTTTTGTTTTAGGCATCCAAAAGTGTCAAGTTTTTTTAGGGTAAGTCAATTTGCACCATAAATATTACGAATATGGAAGTAAAGAAGTTGAATCGGTTAAAGGTCGTAATGGCAGAGAAGGATCTGTCAAATATATGGTTGTCGGAAAAGTTAAGAGTCAGTCAGGCGACTGTCTCTAAATGGATGACGAATTTCTCTCAGCCAAATATCGAAACGCTTATCAAAATCTCAAAGGTTCTGAATGTTGAGGTTTCAGAACTGCTTCGTACAGATGAAGTCCAAATTGATGCTTAATTACTCTCAAATCTAAAATCCTATGGACAATAAACAATATAACGCTCTCTTCTCCTTCATCTGGAATATCGCGAATGATGTTCTGGTACATGCTTTTGAGAAGGGTGACTACAAGAAGATAATACTTCCGTTCATGGTGCTTCGTCGTATCGACGTGCTCCTTGAACCAACAAAAGCAGCCGTACTCGAAAAGAAGGAGTTCTGCGACAGCCATCATCTTGCAGACTATACACCTTTCCTCACTCAGGTTACTGGCTATCCGTTCTACAATACCAGTGCCTTCACCATGAAGACACTAAAGAACGAGATAGATCCACAGCGTCTGAAGATGAATATCATTGAGTATTTCAATGGATTCTCACAGGATGTTCAAGACATTATTGACAAGTTCAAGCTTCGTCAGCAGGTTGACAACTTGACTGAGGCAGGTCGCCTTGGTTCGCTTCTGGAGAAGTTTACAGATGAGAATATCAACCTCTCTGCGAAGCCTGTCATGCAGGAAGTGACAAAAGAAGATGGCACAAAAGAAATGGTTGAACGTCTGCCAGGACTTGACAACCACACCATGGGAACCATCTTTGAGGAACTGCTCCGAAAGTTCAATGAGGAAAACAACGTGACCGAAGCCGGTGAACACTTCACACCTCGTGACTATGTTCGTCTGCTCGGACAGCTGGCTGTTGAACCTATCAAGGACAAGATAACCGACAATACCTACACAATCTATGATGGTGCATGTGGTACTGGCGGTATCTTGACTATTGCACAAGAAGAGATTGAACGTATTGCCAATGAAGAAGGCAAGCGAGTTCGCACAAGCATCTTCGGACAGGAGTTGCAACCTGATACATACGCAACCTGCAAGGCTGACCTAATGATAAGTGGCAACATCAACAAGTTCTCTTATCGTCTTGGTACAGTCGATCATCAGTACATTGCCTTTGGCTCTACCATTAGTCAGGATGGTCATGCAGGCGAAAAGTTTGACTTCTGCATCAGCAACCCTCCTTTCGGTACTCCTTGGAAGGAGGACTTGAAGAACTGGAGCATTGGCGACAAGAAAGAGATTACTGACCCTCGTTTCTTTGATGGAGTGAATAGTTTCATTCCTGACATTGGCGATTGTCAGATGCTTTTCCTTGCCAACAACATAAGCCGTATGAAGGACACACCATTGGGAACTCGTATCGTGGAAGTTCACAATGCATCATCTTTGTTCACTGGTAGTGCTGGCGGCGGTGAGAGTAATTTGCGCAAGTATATCATTGAAAATGATCTTCTCGAAGCAATTGTAGCGATGCCTGAAAATGACTTTTTCAATACTCCTATTCAAACCTATATATGGATATTGACAAACCGAAAGGAAGAGAGGAGAAAAGGAAAAGTTCAACTGATTGATGCGTCCAGATATAAGAAATCAATAAGGAAAAATCTTGGTCACAAAAATTGCGAGACCACAGAAGAAGATAGAAATGCAATATTAAGTTTGCTGCTACGATTTGAGGACAATGAAGAAAGCAAAATCGTAAAGAATGAAGAACTTGGTTACTGGCAAGTCCCTATTATGCGTCCAAAACGAGATAATGACGGGAATATCATTCTAAAAAAAGGCAAACCAGTTTACGCAAAAAACCGTTCGGAATTTGAACAAATACCACTTTTGTATGAAGGTGGTATAGAGGCGTATTATGCAAATGAGGTTCACCCATATGATGAAGAAGTAATATTTGGTGAACCTATTATCGGATACGAAATTTCATTTGCTAAATATTTCTACAAGCCAGCAGAAACTCGTTCTTTGTCCTCAATTATGGACAATTTTAACAACTTAGGTGCAGAAATTCATGCTTTACAACAAGAAATAGAAAATGCTGTTACACAAGGTATAAATTCAAACGTACAATTCAAACAAACAGATATTCCTTGGCTACCAGAAATACCAGAACATTGGGAAATAAAACCTATACGTTCTTTGCTCAGAGAAAACGTTGAAAAATCAGAAACGGGCGAAGAAGAACTGTTGAGTTTATCTCAATATACTGGCATAACATCAAAGTCTGATTCATCCAAGACTGGCATGTTTGAGGCAGAAAGCACAGTTGGTTACAAAAAGGTACATCCAGGGCAATTCGTAATGAACATTATGCTTGCTTGGAATGGAAGCTATGCCGTCTCAGACTTAGATGGAATTATTAGTCCTGCATACTGTGTATTTGATTTCATCTCGGAATGTGATAAAAAATACTATGACTTCCTGCTAAGACAAAAAGTTTATGCAGGGGCATTCAAAACAGCTTCTCGCGGAATAATTGACAGTCGATTACGACTCTACCCAAACAAGTTTTACCCATTCCCGATACTTTGTCCTCCTATCGAGGAACAACATGCTATTGTCAAGTATATAGAAGAAAGAACCAAACGCATTGACATACTTGTTGAAAAATTACAGGAGGAAATAGAATGTATTAAGGAGTATAAGGCAAGTCTAATTGGTGATGCCGTAACAGGTAAGATAAATATGAAATAAATTATGGACACTTCAGAAACAGGGCTTGAAAAGATAATCGTTGACTGGCTACGTGACCATAATGGCTACGAGCAGGAAACTCCCCACGCTTACAACAAGGATTTTGCCTTAGTTGACCAGTGGGTGGAACGATTCGTTACCAAAACTCAACCAGAGAAGGTGAAGCAATCAATGTGCTTTGCCTCACCAAGTGAGCGTTTCAAGTTCTTCACCCGTCTGTCAAACGAGATAACTAAGCGTGGTGTGACTGACGTTCTGCGCAAGGGATATAAGTTCAATGGTTCAACCTTTGATCTCTACTATCCGTTGCCATCAGAACTGAATCCAAGTGCCAAGGTAGCATACGAACACAACATCTTCGGTGTCATCCGTCAGGTGATGTACTCGAAGGTGAATACCAACGAGATAGACTTTGTGGTGTTCATCAATGGTCTGCCACTCGCCACATTCGAACTGAAGAACAACTACACAGGTCAGACATACGAGAATGCCATTGCTCAATATCGCACAGACAGAGACCCTAAGGAGCTGCTGCTACAGAAGAAACGTTGTGCAGTACACTTTGCCGTAGATGACTGCCAGGTATGGATGTGTACCGCATTGGCTGGCAAGGACTCCTGGTTCCTGCCGTTCAACTGCGGAGTGAATGGTGGTGCTGGCAATCCTGTCATTGAGGGAGATACCATGACCTCATATCTCTGGAAGGATGTACTGACCAAGCCAACACTCTCCAATATCATTGAAAACTTTGCACAGGTAATAAGCAGCGAAGACAAGAAGACTCATAAGGTGAAGGAAACTGTCATCTGGCCACGATACCATCAGCTGGATGCAGTTCGCACGTTGCTGAATGTGACACAGATGTCGAACATAGGTCGTAGATTCCTTATCCAGCACAGTGCCGGAAGTGGAAAGTCTAACTCCATCACTTGGCTTGCATATCAGCTCGTCACTCTATTGCAACATAATCAGGAACCATTCTTTGATAGCATCATAGTGGTTACTGACCGTGTAAACCTCGACAAGCAGATACGAGATAACATCAATGCCTTCCAGAGATTGAGCAATCTTGTGGGATGGGCAGATAAATCTGGAACACTCCGTGAACTATTGACAGGAGGGAAAAAGATTATTATAAGTACCATCTTCAAGTTCTCGTTCATCCTCGATGAGATTGGAAGTTCATTGAAGGACAAACGATTTGCCATTATCATAGATGAAGCACACAGTAGCCAGAATGGATCGCTGTCTGCTAATCTTGCTACAGGTATATCTGGAAACGCAACACCTGTCATACCTCTTCATTCAGAAGAAACGTCAATTGGTATGGTAGCAGAAGAACCTGCTCAGTATGGCGAACCTGAAGACATTGAAGACAAGATTCATAGAATAATAAAGGGAAGGAAGATGGCAAAGAATGCCAACTACTATGCCTTTACTGCCACACCAAAGAACAAGACTCTGGAAATGTTCGGTGATAAGGTGGAACGCATAAACGAGGAACCTCTCTATATTCCTTTCCACGAATACACTATGAAGCAAGCCATTGAGGAAGGTTTTATCCTCGATGTGCTGAAGAATTATACCCCTTACTCCTCTTATTATCGTGTATTGAAGGCTGTCGAAGACGATCCTGAATACGATAAGAAGAAAGCTCTGGGCAAGATTCGTGCTTATGTAGAGCGTCAACCGGAAACGATTGAGAAGAAGGCAGAAATCATAGTAGAGCACTTCCTGAAGAAGGTCTATATGAAGATTGGTGGCAAGGCTCGTGCTATGGTGATAACCAGTAGTATTGAGCGTGCCATTGAGTTCTACAAGGTGATTACCAAGATGCTTGAAGAGCGCAACAGTCCATATAAGGCTATTGTGGCATTCACTGATAAGGTGATTAACGGCAAGGTAGTTACCGAAGCCGAGTTGAACGGATTCCCATCTGCCGAGATAGAACAGCGTGTAGAACAGGAACCTTACCGCTTCCTGATTGTAGCAGATAAGTTCCAGACAGGTTATGACCAGCCATTGCTGCATACCATGTATGTAGATAAACAGATAAGTGACCTGAAGGCAGTACAGACACTTTCACGTCTGAATCGCTGCCATCCAAAGAAGCAAGATACCTTTGTTCTTGACTTTGCCAACGACCCAGAAATGATTCGTCAGTCATTCCAGAGGTATTACAAGACAACCATCCTTGAAGGTGAGTCTGATGTGAACAAACTCAATGACCTCACCGAGACAATAGAGGCATTCAACTTCTATACCCAGGATGATGTTGACCAAGTGGCAACACTCAAATTGATGGGCACAGATGAAGACCGTCCAAAGATAGACTCTATCATTGATGCCGTTGTGGTACGCTTCAAGGCAGAACTCAATGATGATGAACAGATAAAGTGTAAGAGTGCCATCAAGAACTTCAACCGCTGCTACCCTTATTTCTCTGCCATCATGCCGTATGAGAGTCCTGAGTGGGAGAAGCAATATGTATTCTATTCCCTTCTGGTCAAGAAGTTGCCAAAGTTGAAGATTGATGACTACACAGACGGCTTGCTCGATGACATCGACTTTGACAAATATCGCATCGTGAAGGAAGAAGAACGTGCCATCGTTCTTGAAAACGAAGACACCAACGTCAAGCCTATTCCTGTAGGAACTGGTGGTGGTAAGCCACAGCCAGAAATGGATGCTTTGTCAAGTATCGTGAAGGACTTCAATGATACCTATGGCAATATTGAATGGAAGAATCGTGACGAAGTACAACGTCAGATCGAAGAATTGCCATCACGTATTGCAACAAGTGTTGACTTTGCGAATGCCGTTCGCAATGGCGACAAGCAGGTGGCACAGATAACCTTCAATGATGACATCATCAACATAGTCGCTGCAATGCTGGAGGAAAAGACAGAGTTCGTGCAAACATACTTTGCTAATCAGGACTTCCAGAACTTTGTGAACGCAAGGGTATTCCAGGCGGCAGTGAGTCAATTATCGAGTCAAAGAATATAAAAAATCCAAATAAAACAAAGATAATTTTTCCCTCGGACAGTTTTTGTCACATCTAAAAAGTAATTTTGCACCAAAAATTAACAGATATGAAGATTAATCAATTCATGGAGTACCGAATTCAAGTGCTTAAAGCCTTGGAAGAGTACAAGGAAGTACGTAAAAATGCCAACATCAATGACGCTGGCTTAAGTGCTTCTGTAGAGCGTAAAGCAGCTCCTTTTGTCAAGGGTCATTTTACCCTTGCGGTTGTAGGAAAAATGAGTGCAGGAAAATCTACATTCATTAATGCATTCCTTGGTAATAAAAACATATTGCCTACTGGTCATTTTCAAACTACGTGTGTATTAACAAAAATCGAATATGCAGAAGAAGAGTCTATCGAAATTGTATATGGAGATAATCACACGGAATGTATAAAAGGTGACATTTCTGGAAAACTCGGAAAATTAGTGGCAATTGAAGACGAATATAGTTCTTTGCCAGTAAATGACATTAACAAATTGATTGTAAAGGGATGGAACAAAGCAAAGATATGCGATCCCAAAATAATCAAAGGTATGGAAGAAACCTCTTGTAGAGCGATTGAAAAGAAAGTTCTTGAGCGATACATTGACAATCATCCAAAATCAAAAGTAGCGAAGGAAGTTACAATTAAATATCCATTGCATGAAGATTGCAAAGGTTGGCGAATTGTAGATACTCCTGGAGTTGAAGCAGTAGGTGGTATAGATATTGAAACAATCAATTTCCTAACAGCAAAAGCAGAAAATGGAGGAAACAATGTTGATGCCATTATTTTCCTTCACAAAGGAACAGATAATATAGAAGATAAAAGTATTAATGATTTTGTTAAGAATATTTTCAAGACATTATCAGATGATGCCAAAAAGCGCATATTCTTTGTTGTAACAAATGCTGCAGACGACACTTTCCAGAATAACGAAGAAGAGTATATGCGTAAGGCCAAAGCGTTGTTTGTAGATCCATACGGCATACAACCTGAACGACTTATTGCTGTGGATAGTTTGATGGAGATACTGTATAGGTATGTAACAATAGAACATAAAGATGTTGTTTCATTGCTAAAAGCTAAAACTGCCCCTGATTCTTCATGGAACGAACAGGTCTGGAAAATATGTCGCTCTTTGTTAAGAGATATTGAAGACACACTTGAAGATGCAGACAAAAATGTCAACAACGAGAACTTGACTGCCATGATTCAGGACTGGTCAAGTTTTGACAAACTACGTACAGTCTTGAATGAGTTTGTTAAAACAGAAAAAACGAACGCATACTATGACTTTTTGAAGACAATAAGCGAAGATATTAAATTATGTGTTGATCATCGAAAAAACGACATTACCCTGCTTCAGGAAGGAACCGAAAAGATGCAGGGGCAAATTCGAGCACTAAAAGAAGCAGAGCTGGAAAAGAATCTAACTCTCGGTTCAATTCGAAAGAAATTCGACAAAAACACAGTAAAGGAAAGATTCGCATTTATCGATCAAAGAGTAGAAAGTGAAATAGAGAGCTCTTCTGCTTCTTTTAAGGATATACGTAGAGAAGCCATAAATCTTTATGATTTAACCGATGCAAAGAAGGTAGCTTTATTTGCCGAAATGGCTTCGGAATTTAACAAGTACGTACAAGTTGGTACGAGTAAGGTGTTTTTTAAGAGACCAGATTTTGAGGAAATCGAGAAGCGTGCTACAGAAGATTCAAAATACAAAGAAGATGTAAAGAAAACTAGAAAGGTGCCAGGCATGTGCTGCGATGACTATGAAGAATACACAGAACATGCCAAAGGTGATGTTGACACAGAGAAAAAGCTTCGTCTCTTTAGAACAGAGACAGCCCGTCATATACGTCAAGAAGCAAATAAATTCAAAGAAGATATTCAGAAAGAAGTTGATGCCTATGTAAGCCAAGTTAATGTTTCTTTACAACAAGCTATAGACGATCAAAGGGCTCATTTGACTGAATTATTGGAGAAGTACAATGTATCTTCAGAAGAGCAATTGAACTCTATGATAGCAGAAGCAAGTAAAGAAATTGCATTAATGACTCAATTCTTGAATTCAATATCAAAATACTAATATGGAACAACCAAATATAGATTACAAAGCAATAGCTGCAGACATATCAAATAGATGTAATCAATTGCTTCAATGCGTTGATGTTAATACCGTATCTGATACATTTGATGCAGTAAAAGAGATTGTTGAAATTGCTATAGAAAAGTATTCGTATAGTGTAAGTGAATACTGGATGGCAATGAATTCTGATGCAGATATATCTCGTAAAATTAAGTTTACTGATGTAGAGAATGGATATGAGAATCTTGTAAAAAAGTGGGTGAACCAAAACCCATTTAAGGCAGATTATCCTGAATGTCCTGAAAATCTTACAGAATCCTATGAAGAATATGCTGCCAGCCTGAACAAAAAAGCAATTGCAACAGCGGTTGCTGGAACTGCTGTCATCGGTACAGCATATGCAAGTGCTTCTTGTGCAAAAGGATGGCTCATTTTTGGTAACCCTATAGTTGCAATCGCAGCTGAATTAATAGGTCTTGCAGCTCTTTATACAGTTGTTCAAAATAAAAAGAAGACTAAACGCCAAGAAATTGACATTCAAGCAAAAGAATTAGAAGAACAGTTAAAGGCTTATAAGAACAGTCTTATTTCATCATTAACTGTTTCTGCTGAATCATATATCAAAAATTTTGTCGCCTTTTCAGACGATATTTTAACCAGTTTCTGACATGGCAGTAAGAAGAAATTCAAGAAATAAAGCTTTGATGGCAGACCTTGACAATCGTGCTAAAGAAGTTAAACTTCAAGAGCAAGAATACAAGGATCCAAAATCAAATAATGATGTTGTGGTTAAGGAAGAGGTCACAGAGACTCCTGATGTCCCTACTGCAATTTTCAAAGAAAAGTCATCAATTGTAAAAAAGCAATTCTCTGATGCTATTGGGTCATTTGACACTATAATTACGAAATCATATCTTTCACATTTGACTTCTTATGAGGTCGTACCATGTACAAATGAGCCGATTTCGAATATGCGTTGGGTAAAAGTAAATGAAATTGTTTATGAGAAAAATGAATTTTTTGTAGACAAATTATCAATGCTTTACAATGCATTGCATTCATCTGCCCGAAACGTATGTTTTTTGTTAAGAAGAGGCTATTGTACTAGTAATAAATCAGCAGTAGAAATTTTCATTGGTACAACAGACGCAAATTCAGATGACGACAAGAATGTCTCTGGAGATATTCTTCAGCGTGGTTTGAAAGGACTATTTCCTGGAGTATCATCAGAAGTAAGTTGCGACATAATCAAAGAGTTAAAAGCATCATTGGAAAATGACAATGCTATTTCTTGTGTTTCTGGCGTAGCATCACTAAGAGAAAACGACAAAAGAGAGCGTTTTGTACAAGGTTTAGAAAAGTTAATTGATTCTACAAGCGGACTTAAGTTCGCCGTATGTTTTGTTGCAGAACGAGTTGAAGACAGTGAATGCTCTTCTATATTATCTAACTATGAGAGTCTTCATTCTGCTATTGCTCCAATGTCAGAAATGCAGCTTTCTTTTTCTCAAAATGAAACACGAGGAATCAATGAAACTAGTTCCAAGACATTTACAGAAACTGTAGGTGCATCTCTATCAAAAACAATAACAAAAGGTTCGTCTCATTCCAAATCACATACAGAAGGTACATCCGATACTTATAGTGAAACATACGGAAATTCAGATTCTGCAAGTCTTATATTGATTTCGAGCTCAGACAACTATTCTGAATCATTTAGTAGTACGATAACCTCGTCGGATACAGAAACAGATACAACCAACAAATCACGTTCTGACCAGAAATCTGTTAATGTTGCTTCGTCTGATGCCGTTTTACAAGGAAAAGGGTCTCATACAGACAAGCAGAATGGCTTCACACAGCAAATTACACTTCAAGACAGGAGAGTAAAGCATTACCAAGAACTTTTGGATAAAGAGATTGATAGACTGCAAAATGCATTACCATATGGCTTATGGTCAATGGGCACTTATTTTATTGCAGAAGATGACACTACAGCAAAAGCTCTTGCGGGTTTATACAAAGGCTGTATTGTCGGTGACGATTCATATTCACAGGTCTTTACTGTTAATAACTGGAGTAAGAATGACTGTAATACGAAAAAGGTCGCTAAGCATTTATTAGCATGTCAACATCCTCGTTTTTTGTTACCTTCTAAGATAGAAGTATCTTCTGGTTCATTAGTAAGTAGTAAAGAACTTGCTATTCACATGTCGCTTCCTCAAACCAGTGTTCCCGGGATATTGGTTCGAGAAGAAACTCCATTTGGTAGAGAAGTCAAGACTAACCTAGATTTGACGGATCTAAATTCAATTACGATAGGTAATATCTTACATCTAGGAGAAGAATATAAACTGCCTGTACGTTTATCTCTAGACGAATTGTCTAAACACATGTTTGTGACAGGTTCAACTGGAAGTGGAAAATCGAACACTATGTATTTGATCCTCTCTCAATTAAAACAGAAAGGCATCAAGTTTATGGTGGTAGAACCAGCAAAAGGTGAATACAAACATGTTTTTGGAAATGATGAAGATGTAACCGTTTATTCAAATTCGCCAAAATGTGGAAAACTTCTCCAAATAAATCCTTTCGCATTTCCTTTCAAGTCAACAGATTTATTAGAACATGTTGATCGTCTCGTAGAGATTTTTAATGCATGCTGGCCTATGTATGCTGCCATGCCTTCGGTTCTGAAAAAATCTATTATTACAGCATATGAAAAATGTGGTTGGAATCTCCTATCATCTGAGAATGAATATAAAATCGGTGAAGAACCAATATATCCATCAATAGATGATGTCTTGTTATGTTTGAAGGATTATATTAATAATTCTGAATATTCAGATGAGACAAAGGGCGACTACAAGGGAGCTCTTGAAACACGTCTAAGTGATCTCAATTCAGGATTATTAGGTCTGATGTTCTCAGGGAATCCTATACCAGATGCTGAATTGTTTAACAATAATTCGATTATTGATTTAAGTCGAATCGGTTCAGCAGAAACAAAGGCTTTGATAATGGGATTTATGGTCATGAAGCTTAATGAGTTCAGAATGTCAGAAGGTGGAATGAACAGAACACTTAATCATGTAACGATCCTTGAAGAAGCTCATAATTTGTTGAAAAAAACCTCAACTGATCAAAGTCAGGAAAATTCAAATCTTGCAGGAAAATCTGTTGAGATGATTTCAAATAGTATTGCTGAAATGAGAACCTATGGTGAGGGCTTTATTATTGTGGATCAGGCACCAGCATTGCTGGATTCCTCTGCAATAAGAAATACCAACACCAAAATTGTTATGGCACTACCTGAAGACAACGACAGGACAGCAGCAGGAAAGTCTATGGCTTTAACAGACGATCAAATCGAGCAAATTGCCAAACAAAACGTCGGAGAGGCTGTTGTATATCAAAATAGCTGGGAGGAAGCTGTTCAATGTAAAATCCATCAGTATGACTATGATATAATTAAAAGATATACAAAGCATTACGAAATGCCTCCAGTTTCACAAAGGGTAGTTAGAGCAGAAATAATAAACTTCTTGTTGTATAAACTTACCAATAACAATATTGATATTCAGCAAGTTACTAAATGTGTAGAAAGAGATTCTATGCCATCATCTTTGAGAATTTCTCTTTTAGAATTATTGCAAGAATATCGGAATGAAGGAACAGTGATACTTTGGGAAAAGAAAAACTTCTCAAAACTTATGTCCATAGTAGCAGATTATCTTCAGATTGATACAGACGTAATAAAAATCAAAAGGCTCATAATATCAATTAAAGATATTCCAAAGTACAGAATTCTCTTCGATGAGTTATTATTAAATACAATTCAAGGTTCTGTTGATTTACAAACTCTCTATTATATTGAACAGGGGTATTCAAAAACAATGCGACCTGAATTATATGAGCAGTGGAAAGAAACATTTAAAATTAAATAAGTTATGCCATTCATTGTAGATGATATAGCAGTCGCTGCTGTCACAGCGGAGGCTGCATCTGCTGCAACAGGGTCTGCCTTAGCTGTTGAAGCGACAGGGTCTGCCGTGGCAGTAGAAGCGGCTACAGCAGCAACAGGTGCTACAGCTATAGAAGCAACTGCCACCGCAGAATTGACAGCAGCTGCGGAATCTACAGTTGCATCGGAGGTGGCAACTGCTTTGGATGTGGTTTCAGAAGGATCCACACTAACAGATATACCAAATCTGGAAGGTGATCTGATTTGCCAAGGAACGGATAGAACTATTGATTTGTCCGATGCAACGTTTGTAGATGAATTTCCACATGGTGAATCAGCAGAGACAACAACAAATATCGGAAGTATAGATGAAAATGTTTTTTATGATGAATTTCCATCAAATGACTTTTCTGAGCCAAAAACTACCGATGTCTCTGAGAATTTGACAGAAACGGCTGATAACAATTGCAGTGAAACAGATGTTGATTCCCCTCGCTCAATAAAAACTATTAATGATTCACTCGTTGGCCAAAATCATCCAGAAACTGGAGTTCCATACGTAGAGAAAGAAGTAGTTACTGATACAGGTGAAAAAGTAAAAGGAGTTTTTCCTCAATTTGAAAGTAAAGTTGATGTTCAATTACCAGAGGACATGGAGCAAGCTCCCGATAGGACACAATTTGCGGAATGTAATAAGCAATTAGCCGAAAAAGTTGCAAATGATCCTGAATTAAGAGCACAATTTACGGAAGATCAATTGGCAGATATTGAAGACGGATATACCCCTGATGGTTATACCTGGCATCATAACGAGGAAAAAGGCAAAATGCAACTTGTTGATACTGATATTCACAGCCAAACTCGACACACTGGAGGTCGAAATATTTGGGGTGGTGGAACAGAAAATAGACATTAAATTATAAAGATATGAATATAACATGGAAAAGAGGCTCACATATTGATGAGTCAATTATTAAGGAAGTTGAAACGACCTTTAATATTTCTCTGCCAGAGGACTATAAAAAGGTTATTGCAGAAAATAATAATGCTCGTCCTTCTATAAGTACATTTGACACAGAAGTATCTAAAGAACATGTATTCAAGAAACTTCTGTCTCTTAAACATGACGATATAGAGAACGTATACAAAGCAAAAAAGGTTCTTTCAACTGTAGATGATAGTTTATTTCCTTTTGCAAACGATCCTGCCGGAAATCTAATTTGCTTAAAGAATGGAACTGTTGTCTATTGGTTACATGAAGATGACTCTATCCTTAAGGTAGCTAATAGTTTTACAGAATTCTTGTCTTCTTTATACTAATGTCCAAACTAAAGAAATGTCTATATCTCATAGATCTCCTGTCACGCAGGGGACCTATGAGTTTGAAAGAAATCAACGAACATTATCAGTACTCGTCATTATATGATGGCGAGATAATTCCTCGTACATTTGCAAGATACAAGGATTACATCGCAGAGACATTTCCTTGTTACATCGAGTATAATAATGCTACCAATGAGTACAGCTTAAAGCGTTATCATCAATATGGTCAAGATGACTCTCTGTATAATTATCTGTTATCAGCCTATCATATTGAGGGTATGAGCGAGCTTGCCGTTAAGCACCGCGATAAGGTAAAGTTGTATGAAGCACCAACTGGTGTAGAAAATGTTCAGATCATCCTTGAAGCTATTGATAAACAAAAGGGAATAGAGTGTGACTACTATTCTTTTGACAGAGCGACCAAGAAACAACAATTGTTGATTCCATATTTCCTTAAAACATGGGAGCAACGTTGGTATCTAGCTGCAGAACCAGACAACCATCATCATGGCATATCCATCTTTGCACTAGAAAGAATGGACAATATACGACTAACAGAACAGAAGATGTTGCCAAGCAATGATGTGACAGCTGATGAATACTGGGAAGGAAGCTTTGGCGTAAACCATAGTGATAATCAGGTGCCAGAACGAATTGTAATCAAAGTATATGGATCACAGGTAAATTATGTTCGTGCCCTTCCAATTCATGAGTCACAAAAGGAACTGGAAAGTAACGAGGAATATACCTTGTTTGAATACCATATTGTACCTTGTTACAATCTGTACCAACAGTTGCTTTGGCATAGAGAAAAACTTGAAATCGTAGAACCTATCCACATGCGTGAAGAAATGGCGAAAATCATTAGAGCCATGACAGCTCTATACAAATAGGTAGAAAAAAATACAGAAAATCTTATATTATTTGGCGGGTCGGACATCATTTGTCCGTACCTGCCTTTAATTTTGCACCCAGATTCAATAACCAATTCATAAAATCTGAAAAAATGAGAACTGACATTGATCTGGAGTTTTTGCAGTATTGCAGCAATACTGAACTTCGCGAATTATGTGACATGCTTACGCATGATGAAGAAGGAAACATCCGCTTCAGTGAAAAACTGACAGAAAAGGATTCCTACATTGAGAACTACCCAGATAATTGCAAATCCCTTTGGAAGGACATTGCAATGGAACTGCAATTGTTCGGAGGAAACACATTTGCTAACATCTTCCGTCATGGACATGGACCTGCATACGAAAGTATTGTATATGATGTGTGCAAAGAAATGGAGGTTGAGAACATTGATGAACATGACACTGCCGAAGATATGGAAAAGGCTTTGCTTGACAAGGTTACAGAGAAGATGCTTGATGAACTTACATACGAACAGCGTAAACAAGTTATGAAGGACTTGAACATCAAGCGTCGTACCTATAACAAACAGGCTGTTATGGCTGCGTTGTTGTTGACAAGACGCATAAATCTGAGACTTTATAACTATGTCATGTCGTATATTCTCAGAATGGTTACGCAACTTCTTATCGGCAGAGGTGTATTGACTGCTGGATTTGGACTGTTGTCTCGTGGTCTTGGTATAATGATGGGACCTGTTGGCTGGATAGTCCTATCAGGCTGGACAGCTTGGGATATAGCTGGACCTGCTTATCGTGTTACTGTTCCTGCTGTAATACAGGTTGCATTCCTTAGAATGAAATACAACGCACAATGTCTCACCAATAACTATGAATGTGTATGAAAGCGACTGATATAATGCACCCTGAAGACCAGAAGGCAATTGGGGCTTTGAAAAAGATTCCTTTCATTGACGAAATGTGCCGTTCTTGCATGGAGATTGCCTACGAGAAAATATATCGAGGTGAGAATCTTGGCATGATGGTAAAGGTTGACAACTCATACATGCCAGAACTTTATCAGGATCTTAAGGATGTTACAAAAGCAATAGGCATTAGTACACCTGAACTATTCATCTATAATGATCCTGTCATGAATGCGTTTACTTTTGGCGAAACTAACCCATACGTGTGCGTATCAAGTTCATTGGTTGAGAAGATGAACAGAGAAGAACGAAAAGCAATACTCGCACACGAATGTGGACATATACTCTGCCAGCATGTATTGTATGGCAGTGTAGTTGAAACACTCCGAATGATTGGTGAGGACTTTGGTATCATTGGCTACACATTAACTGGACCAGCTAAACTTGCACTTCAGTATTGGAGCAGAAGAAGTGAGTATTCTGCCGATAGATGCGCAGCCGCTGTTGTCGGAGAACGTACGTTTCAGGCAAGTATGCTAAAACTCGCCCTTGGACTTGCGGATACTGGCAATGATCCCTATCGCTTAGTCAAGCAGGCAAAGGAGTATCATGCTCATGAAAAGCAGGATATATGGAGTCGTATTCAACAGAATTGTCGAGTAGCATTCTTCTCACATCCTCAGAATGTTAATCGTGCATACGAGATCGACCGTTGGAAGAAATCTTGTACCTACAAACGTATTCGCCAATCTATTGCACCAAATGAAAACTTATATGGAAACATATCATAAAGTAATCTGTCCACAATGTAAACAAGCGTTTACACCTACACAGAGTTTAGCAAATTTGTTCTGTACGAATCACATTGTTTGTCCGCATTGTCATTATAAGATGACTCCTATGGAAGTCAAGAAAACCCAACGCAAAACAACGTGGGACTTAATAAGAGAATTGTTCAATATTTAGAATACGACTGTTATGAAAATAAGAAAACTCAAATACTATCTTGAAGGTATTCAAGAAGATAACTATGGCTGGAATGTTCTAAACTTTTCAGACCAAGACGATGATTATTACACAGTTAATGAGGTGTGTAGATGACGACGGCGACATTTGCCTTCGATCAGACTGCGGTTATGAAATGACTGTCGATGATATAATGGAAGCAATTTCGGAATATGACGATGATGATTATGTCTATTTTGAACATGTTGACTGGGACAATGGGAACTTGATTTGCGACATTGAAGGTGGATGGTACACAGATGATAACGATGATGTAGTAATGGATGTTTGCTACCACAATAATGATGAATATTAAGGAGGCGAATATGAAAATAGGAAAATTACGTCAGGTAAATGGGTTCTGGAATAACCTTACCTTTACAGGCAATATGTGTCGTATGCGTTCAGCATTAACTAATTATCTGTCAGAAGAAGGCTTGAAAAGTCGCATTGAAGACGGACTTGTATTATTCGAGTTCGACGATAATCACTTCTGTGCTTCTTTCTGCATGGACGAAGGCTATCCTGAATGCGAAATAACATATGAAGTAGAAGACGAAGAGTATGAGTCTTTATCCTTGCAAGATAAAACATACATATCTGACAGGGTTAATACGGATATGGAAAACCATTGTATTGTTTACACGTTCAATGATAGTATCAAAGTAACAACTTCTTTCTACTTTACTGGCAAAAAGATGATGTTAAAACTATTCAGTAAACATTTCCAGGAGATTACTGAAAGTTTGGACTTGACTCTTCACATCACCAAGTCGAAGATAAAGAATCATAATGAACGGAAGAGCCGCAAAATAGGTTTCACAATGGATAATTATGTGCAATCAGAAGATAACACCGAATCTGTTCAAATCGCTGCAAAAGCGTAATAATTTCGCTCCATGAACTAACATGTAATCATTAAAAGACAATATCTATGGTTTTCGGTACTACAAGATTTAGATGCAACGAATGTGGAACACGTTTTGTTTCTACAGCAATGGAATGGTGTGCAACTGTTTTCCTAACACCTATGCCTTGTCCAAAGTGTGGGAGTTTGCATACATATCCTATCGGATTTACTAATTTGGGAGGGATATTAGGACCCAATCCTGTGTATAGGAAAATCTGGGAAAGTATGGATAAGAATACGAATAAGATGTAAACTGCGGCAAAAGAAGAAGCGTGGAACCACAAAAGGCGCATCACCCAACTGGGTGGTGCGCCAATTTTAATAGAGATTAGTTACAAGCATATCACTTGTGACGCTTCTGGTTCTGCTGCTTCTGCTTCTTTTCCATCATGATGTCGTACTTCTTGCGAATTGTCTCTTGCAGAGCGTCAATATCGTCTTTGC